>ENA-OZHK01000031-OZHK01000031.1-human-gut-metagenome-genome-assembly--contig:-NODE-31-length-47405-cov-6.632144_pt1 | contig 47405 bp, 39 predicted proteins | sample MGYA00244048_ERZ653690 | MGnify/ENA primary metagenome ERZ653690 (study PRJEB26926, sample SAMN06165197) | human gut metagenome | biome: ENVO:00009003; feature: ENVO:2100002; material: ENVO:00002003...
CTTATGCGATCGTCGGCAGCGTCAGATGTGTATAAGAGACAGATTAAGTACTGTCCCAAGGATTTGTCGATATTTTAATGTAACTATCAATATAGCAGGCATTTATATTTAATTATATGGTGCGGAGGATTTTTTTGATAATACTCAAGTTGGACACACCTGGGGTGTGTCCCTACAATGCTGTGTATGATAAAGTCAACCTGAATCAGGAAATATCAATAATTTTGGGCTACAAACAACTGGTGTGATGAGTTGAAAATTCAACTCGTCACACCATAACATGCTGTTTGTCAATCCGTTACACCCGAATGTGACGAGTGACGAGTTTTTAAGAAAACTTTTTACGGTTTCATCTGACTTACGGCCTCTTCAAGCGGCTTGCTGAGCGGCGGAACATCAGCCGGAACAACAAGCGGCTCGGCAGTTTTGTCCTTCATGGCAGCCTTCCTTTCTGCCTTGGTGGCATATCTCACGCCTGTAACATAAAGCTCCTCATACATATCAATAGATGTCATTGGATTTTTTCCCGGTGCTTTGCCTTTTGCGTTCAAATAATAATAACGCCTCAAAAGACTGCTGAGCTTGGGCTGACCATACTTTGTGCTGTACACCTCGCCTTCTTTACAGCCTATAAAGCGAACCTTATATCCAAAGAATTTCACTGTAAGACTGTCCGCTCCGGTATACGCACTGTCGCAATATGCAGTAAACGTCTTATTCACTGTATCATTTTTCAGTCCTAAGACACTACCCTTCCATCCGCGGGATACGACCTTGTCAGAAGCCGTGTCTGTAACAATGTCTGATTTTGGCAAACGATCAAGCAGCATGTAATACCAGCTTAAAAGCGGCAATGAAGAATAGTAACTCTCACCCTCTTTGCGTACATTTTTCTCCGAACGCGTCTTGCATCTCACCCTTCCTTTGCCGATAAGTCTCTCAAGGAGAGATGACAGGCTCGGATGTTCCTCGGAACCGACACTGCCGATAGGCAAATAATAGTCATAAAGTCCCTCACGGAAAGCAGTGGGAACCGAATCGGTAAATCTATATCTTCTGCAATAGGCAGATATCACAAGATAATCAGGCTCACCAACCTTGGCCTCGACTTCAGGTATTGCGTATGCACGTGGCTTCAGCATCACGACGCCGCTGCTGACAGTATCTGCAAGAAACTCCTTTTCATAATAGTTGATATGATTAACCGTAACCTTGCCCTTATATCCCTTTGGCAGAGGCAAAAGGCCGTCGGCTCCGCTAACGCCCACGCAGCGGTTGCCCGAAATAAACACACTTGCGGCATGCACAGGACTTGAGTCCGCCATGTCGACAATCTTAATCTGAGCGCTGACACATAATGCCGACATCAGCAAAATGATACTGAATAAAATTTTTTTCATAGTAAATGTCTAATTTAAAAAGTTAAAAGTCAAGAATCAAGGAAACCTTACCTTATGACGGGGAGAGGAATTTGTTTTCCTTAATTCTTGACTCTTTATGTTGATATAATCAAGTTTGCTTATTGCTTGTTGGCACGCTTGCGCTCGTTGTGGTCAAGTATTATCTTACGCATACGCATGCTCTTAGGTGTAACCTCTATCAGCTCGTCTTCCTTGATATACTCCAATGCCTCTTCAAGTGAAAGCACTGTGCGCGGAATTATGTGAGCCTTATCGTCAGAACCACTGGCACGTGTGTTGGTAAGCTGCTTTGCCTTTGTTACGTTTACAACGAGGTCGTTGTCATGAACATGCTCGCCTACAACCTCTCCGGCATAAACTTCCTCACCCGGATCGATGAAGAACTTACCGCGGTCCTGAAGCTTGTCGATAGAATAAGCATAGGCCGTACCTGTCTCCATTGCTATCATTGAACCGTTAAGACGGCGTGTGATGTCGCCCTTGTAAGGCTGATACTCCTTGAAGCGGTGAGCCATGATAGCCTCGCCCTGACTTGCTGTGAGCACATTGGTACGAAGACCGATGATACCTCTTGAAGGAATGTCGAACTCGATGTTTACGCGGTCGCCCTGACTCTCCATTGATGTCATCTCACCCTTACGGCGTGTAACCATATCAATCATCTTGCTTGAGAACTCTTCGGGAACGTTGATTGTAAGTTCCTCGATAGGCTCGCACTTAACTCCGTCAATTTCCTTGTAGATAACCTGCGGCTGACCAACCTGCAGCTCGTAGCCCTCACGGCGCATGGTCTCGATGAGCACAGACAGGTGGAGCACACCACGTCCGCTTACAATCCATTTATCTGTAGAATCCTCAAAAGGAGCAACTCGCAGAGCAAGGTTCTTTTCAAGTTCCTTCTGCAGACGGTCGTTAATGTGACGGCTTGTTACATACTTGCCTTCCTTGCCGAAGAACGGTGAGTCGTTGATGGTGAAGAGCATACTCATTGTAGGCTCGTCGATGGCTATAGGAGGCAGCGGCTCAGGATTCTCAAAGTCGCATATTGTATCTCCAATCTCAAATTTCTCCAGACCGATGATGGCACAGATGTCACCGCTGCTTACCTTGTCGGTGCGGACGTGGCCCATACCCTCAAATGTGTGAAGCTCTTTTATCTTTGTCTTCTCCTGTGTGCCGTCGCGGTGAGCTATTGTTACGTTCATTCCCTCGGTAAGAGTGCCGCGGTGAACGCGTCCCACTGCTATACGGCCTGTATAGCTTGAATAGTCAAGACTGGTTATAAGCAGCTGAGGAGTACCCTCAAGAGCCTTAGGAGCAGGAATTACTTCGATAATCTTGTCCAAAAGATAATCAATGTTGTCTGTAGGATTCTTGTAGTCCTCGCCCATCCAGCCGTTCTTTGCACTTCCGTAAACAACGGGGAAGTCAAGCTGGTCTTCAGTTGCGTTAAGAGAGAACATCAGGTCGAACACCATTTCATAAACCTCTTCAGGACGGCAGTTAGGCTTATCAACCTTGTTGACAACCACGATAGGCTTCAGACCTATCTGAAGAGCCTTCTGCAGCACGAAACGTGTCTGCGGCATAGGACCTTCGAAAGCATCGACAAGAAGCAGACATCCGTCTGCCATATTGAGCACACGCTCCACCTCACCTCCGAAGTCAGAGTGTCCCGGAGTGTCTATAATGTTTATCTTGGTTCCTTTCCAGTTGATTGAAACGTTCTTAGAAAGAATGGTTATACCGCGCTCACGCTCCAAGTCGTTGCTGTCGAGCACCTGGCCGCTGAGGTCTTGTCCTTCACGGAACAAGTTACCGGCCAACATCATTTTGTCCACAAGTGTGGTCTTACCATGGTCTACGTGGGCAATAATAGCTATGTTTCTGATATCTTGCATACTAATACCTTAAAAATCGGATGCAAAGTTACACATTTTTTTCGTAACATATTGTTTCACACCGTTTTTTTATACAAAATGTAACGATATATCATCTAAAGATGATGTCATAGGTGAAAAAATAAAGAGATTTTGTTTTGTATATGACTTTTTATTTGTAATTTTGCACCCGATTTCGGAGAATCCGATGCATTTGATGATGTTCACGCCCTCACAGCGGCGCGCTGCATCAGAAAGATGTAATCACAAAACATTAAAAACAAAAAATTCAATGTATTTAGATCAAGCTAAAAAACAAGAGATCTTCGGCAAGTACGGAAAGTCTAACGCTGACACAGGTTCTGCAGAGAGCCAGATAGCACTGTTCTCTTATCGTATTGCACACCTGACAGAGCACCTGAAGAAAAATCACAAGGATCATGCTACTGCAAGATCTCTGACTATCTTGGTAGGTAAGCGCCGTGCATTGCTCGACTATCTGTACGACCGCGACATCAACCGCTACCGTGCAATAGTTAAAGCTCTTGGTCTGCGCCGCTAATTCAAGAAAGCGCAAACAAAGCTTAAAAGGAAACACGAAGTCCCGAAACGGTCATGCACTGTTTCGGGACTTTGCTTTTTATATCACACATTATGTTATCGGCACAACTTTTGCGCCTATGATTTCATTACGCAGCAATAATCATTAACAAGGAGTTTATAACTGCCTTGCAGAATTTATGCAAGGATTTCTTTTAACGGCTTCATTACAAAATCCCTCTCATTCATAAGCGGATGAGGAATCTTCAAGTCGGGTTCGTCAACCTTTATATTGTCATAAAGCAGAATGTCTATGTCGATTGTACGGTCGTGATACTGCCCGTTAACTGATTTAGCCGTGCGCCCCATATCGCGCTCAATGGCCTGAGTAGCTTCGAGCAAAGCACGCGGAGTAAGCTGGGTTGACACGCATACGGCGGCATTGACAAACATATTGTCTGACGAAAAGCCCCACGGCTCTGTTTCATAAAGCGATGAAACACGTTCGACCGCACCTATGCGCTCGCCGATAAGTTCAACGGCACGTTTTATTTCATACTTGCGGTCGCCTAAATTTGAACCAAGAGAAAGATAAACCTTATGCAATTAAGAAATAGAAATTAAGAATTAAAAAAATAATTATTAAAAAGTAAGAAGTAAGAATTATGAATTAAGAAAAGATGCATAAGCGTCAAACTTTCTTACTTCTTAATTCTTACTTCTTAATTTATCAGTCGTTTACGATGAGCATTGCGTCACCGTAGCATCCGAATTTGTATCCGTTCTTTACAGCCAGATTGTAAGCCTCCATAACTATGTCGTAACCGCCGAAAGCAGCTGTCGACATGAGCAGAGTTGACATAGGATGATAGAAATTGGCAATCATTGAGTCGGCAACGCCAAACTCATAGGGCGGGAAGATAAACTTGTTTGTCCATCCTTCATATTCCTTCAGCATCTTGTCTGTACCTACGGCTGTCTCGGTGGCCTTAATCACACTTGTACCGACAGCACACACATGATGTCCGGCCTGTTTGGCTTCGTTTACAGTCTTGCAGGCCTCGGCATTGATAAACATCTGCTCTGAGTCCATCTTATGCTTTGTCAGGTCTTCAACCTCAATGTCGTGGAAGTTGCCTAGTGCGCAGTGAAGAGTGATAAACGCAAATTCGATACCCTTTATCTCCATGCGTTTCATCATCTCGCGGCTGAAATGCAGACCTGAAGCAGGAGCCGTTACGGCACCTTCGTTCTTGGCAAAGATACACTGGAAGTTGTCAATATCTTCAGGCGTTGCCGGACGGCGGTCTACGATATAATGCGGCAGCGGAGCCTCGCCAAGGGCGTAAAGGTCGTGCTTAAACTCATCGTGAGGACAATCGTAGAGGAAACGCAGCGTGCGTCCGCGGCTTGTGGTGTTGTCGATAACCTCGGCCACCATGCTTCCGCTCTCGTCGAAGAAGAGTTTGTTGCCGATACGGATTTTACGGGCAGGCTCAACCAGCACGTCCCACAGGCGCATCTCCTCGTTAAGTTCACGCAGAAGGAACACCTCTATCTTGGCGTCGGTCTTCTCTTTTGTGCCATACAGACGTGCAGGAAATACCTTAGTATCGTTGAATATGAACGCGTCGCCCTCATCAAAATAGTCAAGAACATTACGGAAGTCGAGATATTCAGGGTTGCCGTCCTTGTCTTTCAACGGCTCACCATTCTCGTCTTTCTTGTACATATCTATTTTCTGAGATACCCGGTGCACCACCATAAGCCGGCACTCGTCACGGTGATATGGAGGATTAAGGGCTATCAGCTCCTCAGGGAGCTTAAACTTAAATTGTGACAGTTTCATATTTTAAATATTCTCGGTTATTTTATCTTCAATTGTTTGCTGGGCGAGCCATTCCGGAACATCGTCGAGCTTGATGCAGTCTTCTATGCGGATGTCGCCAACACGTGTACGGCATAGAGCCGTAAGATAGGCACCGCTGCCGAGAGCCTCGCCGATGTCGCGCGCCAAAGCCCTTATGTAAGTGCCTTTGCCGCACACCACCCTGATGCTCATCTGCATCTTTTCTGGGTCGAACCACAACAGCTCTATCTCGTCAACGCGCAGCGTCTTGGGCTTAAGTTCCACGTCGCGCCCCTTGCGCATCAGCTTGTATGCGCGGTCGCCGTTAACCTTACATGCCGAATAAGCCGGCGGCACCTGCTGTATCTCGCCTATAAACTTAGGCAGTGTGGCCTCTATCAGCTCGCGAGTGATGTGCTCCGTAGGATAAGTGGCGTCCACAGGATGCTCCATGTCATAGCTCGGAGTGGTTGCTCCAAGCTGCAGAGTGGCCGTGTATTCCTTGGTATGAGCCTGCAATTCCTCAATGCGCTTTGTTGCACGGCCCGTGCATAGTATAAGCACACCGGTGGCAAGAGGGTCAAGAGTACCTGCATGACCGGTCTTTACACGCTTTACGCCAAGGCGCTGTGATATAAGATAACGAACCCTCGCAAGCGCGCCGAAGCTCGACATGCGATAGGGCTTGTTGATACATACTATCTCTCCTTCAGTAAAATTCATACACTTCTCAGTCTGTCATCTTCATGTCAACGCCACAAAGCATGCAGATTAATATTATGATTCCTACTATTATACGATACCATCCGAAAGCTGCGAAACCATACTTTGTTACATAGTTTATAAAAAACTTTATGGCAAGTATGGCAACGATGAATGCCACCACCGAACCGACGATGAGCATCTCAAGATTGTTTCCGGCTGAAAGGAGCGAACCTCCACCATGACTTATCAGCTTATAGGTTTCAAGACATGTGGCTCCGAACATTGTCGGAACTGCGAGGAAGAACGAAAACTCTGCCGCTGCCTTGCGGGTAAGTTTCTGTGACATACCGCCGACGATGGTCGACATTGAACGCGACACACCAGGAATCATTGATATGCATTGTATAAGACCTATTATAAATGCACGGCGGTAAGTAAGTTTGGTGTCCTCTGATCCGTTACCGAAAAGTTTATCGCAGAACAGCATGAACACACCTCCTATTATGAGCATTACGGCAACGAGAGTAACATTGCCCAGATTTGACTCAATAAAGTCGTTGAAAGCCAAGCCCAACACAACAGCCGGCAAAACGCCGACAACAAGGCGGGCATAGAAATCATACATTGCCTTCCAGTAAGACGTTCCTGAAAGAACGGCTTCGGGATAGAAAAAACGGCGCCAATACAGGCAAATCACTGACAGAATGGCTCCAAATTGTATTATAACCGTGAAAGCCTTGACAAAAGGAGTACTCTCTACACCTAGAAGTCCCTGGGCAATAATCATGTGCCCCGTTGACGAAACTGGAAGAAACTCAGTGAGTCCTTCGACGATTGCAATAATTACAGTCTGTAAAAGATCCATTTATTATAATTCTTTTTGCTCCTCTTTATCCAATTCTACTCCGTTCTCAGCACCGTCATCCTTCGGCTTGCGCATTATGGCATACACCATTGACACAAAGCCAATGAAACATATAACCGGAGCAACCTTTATGCGCAATGCGCTGAAAATCTCCGGATTAAACGTGTTGTCGTCGGTACCGCCGCCGCTCATAAGGATAAAACCTATGATGACTACAATCATTCCCACTGCAAGGAGAATGAAATTCATGCGGTCAAAAGCTAAATTCTTTCTGTCCATTTTATTGTTTTATATTTTTGTTGTATGACAAACTCAACACCCTTAAAGCCGACAATGGCTCTCGGGAAATAGTATTTACTTTAGATTTTATATAAATCGCCGGCCTTCATGCGAAGGAACTTGTTTACGGATACATATGCGCACAGCAAAGTGATGACAATGCCGAATATAAAAACAGAACCTCCTGTAACGGCCATTACCTGCCATGTTATCACGGTGAGCACGCCCGGTTCGTAGGTATACAGGGCATAAATGCCTCCGGCCAGCACAAGATTGGCTATGACGGCTGCAAGAAGACCTATACCGATGGCATTACCCAAGAAAGGTCTTCGGATAAATCCCCACGATGCGCCGACAAGTTTCATTGTATGAATGGTGAATCGGCGGGCATAAACGCCAAGCTTAACAGTGTTGTTAATGAGTGAGAACGACACACAAGTCAGAAGTACAGCCAGCACGAGCAGCACCAAATTGATTTTCTGCAAGTTGGTGTTCACGCTGTCCATAAGATCCTGCGGATATGTTATGTCAGTAACTTTAGTGTCGCGCTTCAGGTCTTTAGTAATCCATTTGAGCGAATCGCTGTTGGCATACTGCGCCTTGAGCTGAAGTTCGATAGAGGCAACAAACGGGTTTGTGCCCAAAAACTCACTCGGGTCTGTGCCCATGGCTTCAGTCTGCTCCTTGAGCGCCTGCTCCTTGCTAATATACGTCAGATGGCTTATGTAAGGACGTTTTTGCAAATCACTGCACAACTGCTGTGCTTCGGGATTTGTAATATCCTCGCCAAGCATCATCGTAACTGTGAGGTTTTCTTTCACATACGCTGAAAGATTGTGCGCCGTGAATACGGAAAACACCACCATTCCTAACAAAATCAGCACCAAGGCGGTGCTTATACACAAAGTTATGCCCTGCAATCCATGGCGGACGCGGGTCTTGTTTCGTTTCTTACCCATTATTTTGTGGCTATAACACACCTAATTTGGTGCAAAGTAACAAAAAAATATTCTCACTCACAACAGTTTAACGACTATTAACAGCATAATGGCTATTACATAGCCTGACGGAGCGTATCTACACATGACATTTTGAAAAGTATTTGTCCTTAAACAGTTTCTTTCTGATTTTCATTAAGGCTTCTATACTGAGGTATTCTGAAATTATTTATATCCGTGCGTAAATATTGCCTGTAAAAGTGTGCAAACATTAACGGCTGTCCGTCAGCAAGTTATGGTCAAGATTTAAAGGAGTGTGCAGCGAATGGATATATCAAACAGCACAACGCAATGCCATTCGCACAACAAAAGGCCATATTTTGCAACACAAATCAATATATTCCGCACAACAAAAGGATGTGTTTGAGAATGTAAAAGGCAGCATTTTGCATCATAAAAGGCATGATTTTAAGTCGGCAAAAGGCAATATCGATAAATTAAAAGGCATGGAACGGCTCTAGAACAGTCGTCAATCCGGATATTTTTCAAATATCACAATGAGCAGCACACTCAGCAAAACGCTGTCATTATGTAATATTCATAATTAATTTATCCTACTTGACTAAATTGAATATCTATACCCTACTTTGCGCACAAAACTTACAGACAGCACAATACACATAATGACACAGCACAAAACAGGCATAAGAACGAAGCCAAACATACTCATACGCCCAACTTATGCATCCCCAAAAGGAGTTTAAGAAAAATAAAGAACTACTTAACGGCTTTTTATTTTGTTATTATCAAAGGTTACACTATCTTTGCACATATGAGCACAGTAATATATCCATCACCGATATTCGGCCCGGTTCACAGCCGCCGACTCGGCATTTCGCTTGGCATAAATCTTATGCCGGCAGACGGTAAAGTCTGCACATTTGACTGTATTTATTGTGAATGCGGCTTTAATGCCGACCATCGCCCAAAGCTGCGCCGACCGACACGCGAGGAGGTTGCAGAAAAGCTTGAGGCGAAACTCAAAGAGATGAAGGCAGAAGGCCAGCTGCCCGATGTACTTACGTTTGCCGGAAACGGTGAACCTACGGCTCATCCACACTTTGCCGAAATAATGGACGACACCATTGCCTTGCGCGACAAATATTGCCCCGAAGCCAAAGTGTCGGTGCTTAGCAACACCACAATGGCAGACAAGCCTGAAGTGCATGCTGCTCTGATGAAGGTTGACAACAACATTCTGAAACTTGACACTGTAGACCCCGACTATATAAATAAGGTGGACCGCCCCGTAAGCAAGTCATACGACGTGAAGAAAATCATTGAGACAATGAAGTCGTTCAACGGACACGTGATTATTCAGACTATGTTCCTGCGCGGCAAGATGGGCGACGAAGACGTTGACAACACCGGCGAAGAATATGTCAAGCCATGGCTTGAGGCAGTAAAAGAGATTAAGCCACAGCAGGTTATGATTTACACAATAGACCGCGAAACGCCAGACCACGACCTACAGAAAGCATCGCGCGAGACTCTCGACGCCATACGCGACAGGGTGATTGAAGCAGGAATAAGCTGCACGGCGTCTTATTAACGGACAAACAGGCAAAGAGATACAAGGCCTTGCACATCGTATAAACGACATATAATAAAGAAAGAGCATGATAAACTTATAAACAAAGGTTTCTGCTCACCTTGCATTAATGCAAGATGTTTCTTACTTAGCAAAACATAAAGTGCGTATGAGTCCAAAGTTTAAAGAGGAAAATGGATTTGTCTTTAAAATATATTCCAATGAGGAAGAACGAAAGCATATCCATGTAATAAAAGCCGAAAATGAAGCTAAATTTTGGCTGGAACCAAATATTACGCTTGCAAACAATCATGGGTTCAGCGACAAAGAAATAAAATATTACTAAAATTGCATTGAAATATGGAAACGAATTTAAACGACAATTTGAAGAACACATCGGTAAGCGTCTTGATGATTAATTCTCAAGGAATGATGTTGTCAGTTTTGGGCAACGACTACTTTGTGTCGTACAATCGCGTTCCATGGCTTCGTAATGCACGAATAAGTAGCGCACTTAATGTCAGAATGGCAGGTAAAAACGCAATAGAATGGCCAGAACTGGATGTAGACCTCGAAATAGACTGTCTGAAACATCCTGAACGCTATCCGCTCGTAATGAAAAGGTCTCCTCTTGACGTGCTTTAGTTATATGTCAAAGCGACCTAAATGAATAACTAGAAGCTGCACGGCGTCTTATTAACAAGCAACTGCAGCACTTAACATACGGCGGCATTTCTACGGCATCAGAAGTTGAGAAATGCCGCTTCTGCATATCATAAAAACAGAAAACAAAAAAGCATGCAAAGCCTTGCATGCTCATGTTTTTTGACTGACAAACCGGACTCTTTTAACTACTTTAACCCGAAGAAACATCAACAAATCCTAAATTTTGCATAATTTTGCACCCTGAAAACAGGATAACATAATTATGGCAAACATTAACGACATGACCGTGGGCTCGCCCACGCGCGACATTATACACTTTGCAGTGCCGCTGGTTTGCGGATACATACTGCAACAGATGTATCTTATAATTGATGCCGCCATCGTAGGACAGTTTATCGGCGTAAACGCCCTGGCAGCCGTAGGCGCATCTTCTTCAATAATGTTTCTGATAATGGGCTTCTGCAACGGCTCTTGCGCAGGCTTCGCAATACCGGTGGCTCAGGAGTTCGGGGCAAAGGATTTCTCAAAAATGCGTGCATACGTGTGCAACGCATTGCGCATAGCAGCAGTGATAGCAGTGGTGATAACAGTCATAACCTGCATATTCTGCGAGCGGATATTGAAGATAGTCAACACTCCGGCAGACATATTCCACGACGCGTGGCTGTTCCTCATGCTCAACTTTCTGGCCATTCCGTTCACAATAGCCTACAACCTTCTGTCGGGATTCATACGTGCCTTGGGCGACTCTAAACAGCCTTTCTACTTTCTTATAGCCTCGTCAGTGGCAAACATCCTGCTCGACTTCCTGCTCATAATGCTGCTCGGCATGGGCGTTGAGGGCGCAGGCATAGCCACCATGCTGTCGCAGATGTTCGCCACAGTGCTGTGTGCGCTCTACATAAAGAAACACATGCGCATACTAATTCCGCAGGGACGTGAGCGCGCATACAACGACAAGATGGTAGGCAAACTGCTCAACAACGGTATTCCCATGGGCCTTCAGTTCTCAATTACAGCCATAGGCACAATAATGCTGCAAAGCGCCAACAATGCGCTCGGCACAATATATGTGGCTTCGTTCACAGCAGCCATGCGCGTAAAGTATCTGTTCACGTGTGTTTTTGAAAACATCGGAGTGGCAATGGCCACCTATTGCGGACAGAATATCGGCGCGCAAAAGCTGGACAGAATAAAGACGGGAATGATATCGGCAGTAAAAATAATGCTGATATATTTTGTGTTTACGCTTATTGCCATCGAATGTTTTGCCGACGACATGATGCTTTTGTTCGTAAAATCCACAGAAAGTGAAATCATATCAAACGCATCATTATATATGCGAATATCATGTTATTTCTTCCCCGTTCTCGGCATTCTCACAATATTCCGCTACAGTCTGCAAGGATTAGGCTTCTCTAATCTGTCTATGCTCTCGGGCGTAATGGAGATGATTGCACGCTGCGGCGTAAGCCTTTGGCTCGTTCCAGCGTTCCTTTTTCTTGGCGTTTGCTATGGTGACCCTACGGCATGGATTGCCGCTGACCTGTTCCTTGTGCCGGCAATATTAATAGTATACAAGAAACTGAAGAAACGTCTGGCCAAGGCTTGACGCGCACAAGGTAAAACTATACCTACATAAAGCCTGAAAATATAACACAAAAGGCATAAAGACAAATAGCCGACACACACATTTGATAAAGACTAAAAGTTGACCATAATAATAGAAATGCCGCCAGAGAGGTCTTAATAAAAAGACCATATCTGACGGCATTTATTGCTTGATTAATTTGTTCTGATTATTCCACAGTAAAAAAGTCCTACTCTTTCAGCATTTTGTTTACGAGTGCAGCTATCTTGTCGGCAAAGCCCTTCATGGCCTTCTGCTTTGACAATTCGGCCTCAGCCAGTAACGCTTTTATCCCTTCTGCAATCATGATGCGTTCCTTCTTATACTGGTCTTCATAAAGTTTGGCACCGTCTTCAGCCGATTTGTCATCCGACTTATAGATATCATACACGGGCTTGTCCGCTTCATCTTTTGTATTGGCTGCCGTGTATTCAGACCTCATTTTGTTCTTCACACCAGCAGCAGCCTTATCAGTCGCAGCTTTCTTTCCAGGCTTAACCGAGTCTATTGAACCTTCGGATGTATTGCGATCGTCTGTTTCCGACAATGAACTTTTATGCGCCTTGCTGTTCTTCGGCTTATAGAGTTTCTTGATAAGTTCACGATAATGCTCATCGTCTGAAGTCTGGCTGTCGGTGTCCTTACGGCAAAAATCGCTGTTGTCATCGTCCATACCAGTGGCAAGAATGGCAATCTTGGCATCCTCACCCAACGAATTATCGTCGGATACGCCCCAGATAACGTCAAGATTGTGCCACATCTTGTTCATAAAGTCGTCAATCTCCTCAAGCTCGTTTACGAGCAGTGGATGTTCCTCGCTGGTGTATATGTTGAGCAATATGCGCTTGGCCTTGCTAACGTCGTTGCCATAAAGCAGCGGAGAGTCGAGCGCATTGGATATCGCAGCCTCCACGCGGCGCTCGCCATGGGCACGTCCTATGGCCATTATTGCCTCGCCTCCGTTCTTCATTGTCGACTCTACATCGCGGAAGTCGAGGTTTATGTCGCCCTCAACGGTTATCAGTTCGGCTATGCTCTTAACGGCATTGCACAGCACATTGTCAGCACTCTTGAAGGCTTCCTTGACAGGAATCTTTGAGTCGGCATACACATCGCACAGGCTTTCGTTGTTGACAATGAGCAGCGCGTCAACATTCTTGCGCATCTCCTCAACGCCTTTAAGGGCCTTGATAATCTTTTTCTCCTTTTCAAAATAGAATGGAATGGTAACAACGCCGACCGTAAGCAGCCCCATTGAACGTGCCACTCCCGCCACTACGGGTGCCGCACCCGTGCCTGTGCCGCCGCCCATTCCGGCCGTAACAAACACCATCTCGGTGTCGTCAGAGAAAAGATTCTTTATCTTGTCTATGCTTGCTTCAGCTTCTTCACGCGCCTTTTCGGGCACTCCACCTACGCCTAGTCCGCGCTCACCCAAAAGCAGTTTGACAGGAACTTTCGACTGTGCAAGGGGCTGGCTGTCGGTGTTGCACACGGCAAAGGTTATGCCGTCGATGCCTTCTTCATACATATTCTGTACGGCATTGCAGCCTCCGCCGCCAACGCCTACAACCTTGATGAAGCCATGCGCCATGCCCTTAGAATTACCGAAATCCACCATGCCTTTCTTTTCCTCTTCCATACAGCCTTATGTTTTCGACTACAAAGATAATAATCTTTTATTTAAGACGGCTAACCGCACAACACTTGCGGGGCGAAAAAGACATGAAAAATGATTATTCTGCAAAAATATTAAACTAATTTTGCAATATGAACGAAACTGAAACGGATAACTTCAAAACGGCAAATGATAAATAAGAAACTAAAGCTGATATTATAAAGTGTAAACCAATAATTATCACCATGCCGGTTGCAAGGCATTTGTTTGACTCTGTAGCGCAATTTTATTGATAAAAATTTTTAAAATACTGACATTTTTGTTAACTTTGCTCATGTTATAATTAATTTCAAAACATTACAGCCGGCATTAATTGGCGGCAAAATAGACAAACCCGAAAAATGCCTTGATTATGAAAAAACTATTCACATTAAGTCTTATCCTGCTGATTTTTGCAGGATGCAGCAACAAGAAATCTGCCGAAGAGCTGTTTAAGGAAACATCTTCGGGAGTGGTGGTTGTACTTAACGAGTTTTATTATGAAATTCAGCTGCCCAACGGCAATTCACTTTATTTTAAAGGACTTGACGAAGACGGAGACATAACAGGACTGACGGCTGATGTTGAAGAGGCCAAAAAAGACCGCAACATGATAACGGGCACGGCATTCTTCATAGACAACAACGGAACGCTGATGACCAACCGCCATGTGGCACAGCCTGACATTGATGCCGTGACGGCACGCCGGAGCATGATAAGGTTTATGAAAACGCTGAAGGAGTATTTCACCGAACAGATGGAAGAACTCTCTCAGCAATACGACATACTGGAAAGACAAAAGAGCAGCTGCTCGTATTTTGACTTCTACGGATTTATACATACTGACGAGGAGAAACTGGCACAAATCAATGCACAGCAGACTGAACTGAGCAGACAATACACGGCTCTTGACCAGTCGCGCGAAGGCATCGACGACAATATCGACCCCGAAGGCATCAAAATAAGGACGATATGCGAACTTGGCATTGCCTATAACAACACTTATGTTACAAGCGAAAGCGACTTTATTATAAAGAATCCGTGTGTCGTGGTGCGCACATCCGACAAGGAAGACATCGACCTGGCACTGCTGCAGCTGAAAAACAAGAAGACGCCTGAGAACACATATATATTTAAACTTAAAGGCGACAACACAGACAAGTCGTTTACCGACAAGCTGGCAAATCTATTTTCAAGCAGCGATGACGAAAAGTTGAAGATAGACCAGCAGCTGTATATGATTGGCTATAACGCCGGACTCGTGCTGGCCAACACCAAACAAGGCATCAAGGTGCAGATGACAAGCGGAAAAGTGACGCAACTGTCTGACGGCCAGCGACTGCTCTACAGCATACCTACGCTGCAAGGTTCGAGCGGCAGTCCTGTAATAGACGAATACGGAAATCTCGTGGCTGTAAACTTTGCCAAGCTCGGAACTACCGACAACTTTAACTTCGGTATTCCTGAAGAAAGCATCAAAGCATTTATGAGAAAGTAAAAGAATAAGATAAAGATTAACCTTAAAATCCCTGTTGCAGCACTTTGCCCGACAGGGATTTTTATTTATATGCACGGCAAAGGTTTTAATATAAACAAGGCTATTGCCTCACAATAAATTATGAGATATGCGGGTGAAACAGATGCTGAGGACATACGGAGTAGACCGATAACAGAAACAAGACCTATAAAAGCAAACCGGAATAAGGACAACACCGGCATAAAGTCAACCAAAAACAGGATATATCGTATTAATCAAAACTAAAAATATCTTTCAAAGAAACTCATCACTCGTCACATCGGCACGCAACTCTCTGACATATAATACATTACAATGTGATGAGTTGTTTTTTAAACTCATCACACATATAACGTTTTACGGAAAATCAGGGCCGTGTGATGAGTTGCTTTTTCAACTCGTCACACCGTATCAGACTGTAAATCAGATTGTTATATGGCAATGTGACGAGTGACGAGTTTTATAAAAAACTTTTTTATTATTATCCGTAGTATATACAAAAGCATACCTTTTAGATTGCGTTTTGCCGTCTTTTAGCCTGCGTTTTGTGGCCTTTTACAATGCAATAGGTGGCCTTTTACAATATGAAACATGGCCTTTCATTATAAAAATATCGCGTTAAGCCATTAACGCAAGATAAACAAAACCATATAAATGACTAACGGCAATGACGGCAAGCACAAGCAGACCATAAAGACAAGACATAAAAAAAGTGGGACGAACCTCACGGCCAGCCCCACAAAAGATAAACCTAAAATGATATAAACTTAGAAATCATTATAATTTAGTGATTATACCCAACTTTGTTCCATTTATAAATTCAACGATGTGGCGTATCTCATCGCCGTCAGGAACCTGCTCCTTAATCTGCAGCACAGCGTCAAACACGCTGGTCTGACCATGGAACACAAGACGGTAAGCATTAGCGATATGGCTCTGAATCTTCTCAGAAACGCCATGATTAGTAAGTATCGATGAATTAACGCCGCCATACTTAACGGGGTTGTCACCGGCTACGATATACGGAGGAATGTCGCGGCTGAAGCGGCATCCACTCTGCACCATTGCGGCAACACCTACACGTGTGCCAGGATTGGCAATGACGCCTGACGAGAAGATTACGGCATTCTCGATAATGCAGTCGCCTGCAATCTTAGTACCATATCCAAACACGCAGCCATCGCCGATCTTTGTGTCGTGCGACACATGCACACCTTCCATCAGGAAGTTCTCGTTGCCAATAACGGTCTGGCCGTCGCTGAACGTGGCACGGTTGATAACCACATTCTCGCGTATGATGTTGTTGTCGCCGATAACGAGATGCGAAGCATCGCCTTTATAATTGAAGTCTTGAGGAACAGCGCCAAGCACCGTGTTCTGAAACACCTTGTTGCCGCGTCCCATACGAGTGCCGTTCATAATGCTGACGTAAGGATAGATGACACAGTCGTCACCAATCTCAACGTCGCCTTCTATATAAGCAAACGGATAGATTGTAACATTCTTTCCGATTTTTGCTTTCGGGTCTATTTCTGCTTTCGGACTAATCATATTATCAATTCAATATTATTTATTGTATACGCCAAATGCTCCTCCGCCCTGCCCTGCATATGTCCGCCGGCACGGCGGAGGGTGTTTGACAATTTAAAATTAATCTCTTCCGCCTCCAAGAGCGTAATAAAGATTAACAACGGCCTGCATCTTGTAAAAGTCGTCCTGCACCTTTGCCAACTCTGCGTTGAGCAGCGACTGCTGGGCGCTGATTACTTCAAGATACGTGCTGTTGCCCATGCTGAACAGGTCTTTGGTGTACTCAACATTCTTTGTCAAGCTTTCAATCTGTTTCTGCTCGAGCTTGCTCTTCTCATCTGAAGAATTATACAGCACAAGGGCGTTGCTCACCTCACTTCCGGCTGACAGCACAGCGTTCTGCCATGTGTTGTATGCCTGTTCCTGCTGAGCCTTTGCCACCTTCAGGCCTGCAACGAGCTGACCGTTCATGAAGATTGGCTGAACAAGACTTCCGACTGCGTTGAGCAGCCATTTACCAGGATTAACAATGCCAGCACCGCTGCTGTTGGTGAATGCACCTGAAGCACTGATGGTGATGCTAGGATAAAACTTTGAACGTGCTGTCTGTACATCATAGAAGCACTGTGCAAGAGTCATCTCTGCATAGTGTACATCAGGACGGTTGTTGAGCATCTGTATGCCTATACCGGTGCTGAACTCAGAAGGCAGCGACTGGTTGTCCAGTTTGCCGCGTCCTATAGTCTGCGCCTGCTGACCTATCAGAAGTGAGAGAGAGTTCTCTGTCTCGCGTATCTGACGCTTCAGGTCGGCAGCCTGTGCCAATACAGAATAATAGTTGGCCTCAGCACTCTGCACGCTTGTCTCCTTAGTGTTGCCAAGCTCTTTCTGCAGTTTCATCATGTCCCATGTGTCCTTTGTCAGACCGGTCATGTTGTCTACTATCTCAAGCTGCTTGTCGAGCATCATCAGCGTGTAATACATGTTGGCGATGTTGGCAATGAGATTGGTCTTAACAACGAGCTGATAGTCCTTTGTTGCGAGCAGTGCCATCTGTGCGCTGCGCTTCTGGTTGAGCAGGTTACCAAACAGGTCGATGCTCCAGCTTGCGTTGATAGGCAGAGAGTAAGTCTTTGTAGCCTTGCTTCCGTCCCAAGAGCTGATAGTTCCCTGAGGAGAGAATGTAAACGAAGGCACAAAAGCCAGTTTTGCTGCAGTGAGCTGAGCCTCAACCATCTTGACATTTAATGCTGCGTTGAGCATGTCGGTGTTGTTGGCAAGACCCTTCTCTATGATTGACTGCAACTGTGGATCAGTGAACACGCTGCGCCATGGCAGATTGCCAAAGCTTGTTGTATCAGTTACGGCAAGTGTGTCGGTAGTAGAAGTAACATCACGCACAATGCCTGTGGTGTTCACTTCCGGCCGCTCATACTTATTATAGATTCCGCAGCTGCTTAACAGAGCAGCCGCAGAAATCATTATCAATAGATTATTCTTTTTCATCATTGTTTTCTTTTTTCAGCATTTCAACAGGACGTGTATACTGCAACAGCTCTGTGTCGACAGAAGTAACCTCATCCTCAAACTCCAGCGGACGTACCTTCTCTTGCAGATACTGGAAGATATAGAAGAGTACCGGAACTATCAAAAGCTGGCAGACCATACCAATAAGCATACCGCCGATAGCGGCTGCACCGATAGTCATGTTTCCGTTATAACCTACTCCGATAGGTATGAGCAACGGAGCAAGACCGATAATCATAGCCAACGAAGTCATCAAGATAGGACGCAGACGGGCGCTTGCGCCGAGGACTGCCGCCCACGAAAGAGCCATACCTGTGCGTCGGCGCTCAAGGGCGAACTGCACGATAAGGATGGCATTCTTGGCCAAAAGTCCGATAAGCATAATCAACGCAATCTGCATGTAGATATCGTTGTTCTTTCCGAACAGGTCGGTGAAGATGAACGCTCCGGCAATACCGAACGGAATTGACAGAATTACTGACAGCGGAACGAGATAGCTCTCATACTGGGCACTCAAGATAAGGTAAACGAAGGTAAGACAGAGTGCGAAGATAATCATCGTAGAGCTGCTTGACTCCTGCTCTGAACGTGTCAGACCTGAGAACTCGTAACCATATCCTGTAGGCAATGTCTGCTTTGCAACCTCGTCGATGGCGCGGATAGCGTCACCTGATGAATAGCCGTCAGCAGCAGTTGCATTGATATCAATAGATGTAAACAGGTTGAAACGTGCAATCTCCTGCGGTCCGTAAACCTTGGTCATTGTTACAAACTCGTTGATAGGAGCCATGCCGCTTGATGTTCTTACATATACATTGTTCATACTCTTCAAGTCCTCACGCATCTTCGGGTCTGCCTGAATCATTACACGGTAAAGTTTACCGAATGAGTTGAAGTTTGAAGAATAAAGACCTCCATAGTATCCCTGCATTGCAGTAAGAACTGTATTCGGGTCGATACCACTCTGCTTACACTTGGCAACGTTCACGTCAATCATGTACTGCGGATACTGAGAGTTGTAAGACGTCATAGCCGTAGCAATCTCAGGACGCTGATTGAGCTGTGCCAGGAACTTCTGCGTAATATTAAAGAATGTGTTCACATCACCACCGGTACGGTCAAGCATAGAGAATGTCAGACCGTTGGTTGCAGAGAATCCCTGCACCATAGGCGGTTGGAAGGCCAAAATCTGTGCGCCCTTGATTGAAGCAGTCTGCTTGTAAATCATTCCGAGCACCATCTTAGAACCCATACTGTGAACATCGAAATACTTCATGAAGCCTTCTTCCTTGTCACGTTCCTCAAATGATTTCAGCTTGACAATGAATGTACCCTGGTTAGAACCCTGACCTGAGATGAAGTTGTAACCGGTGATACGGAGAATGTTCTCGATAGCCGGGTTAGTTGAAAGCATTGAGTCAACCTGATCCATCACGAGGTTAGTCTTCTGAAGACTGGTTCCAGGAGGTGTAGACACTGTACAGAACACAGTACCTGTATCCTCGTCAGGAACAAGACCCGTCTTAGTGTTCATTGCAGTGAAGAGAAGTGCGGCAACACCTATCAGCACAGCAATAATAGCGATAACAGGCCGCTCCACAATCTTGCGCACTGTCTTTGTATACTTGTCCTGCACCTTTCCGTAAGCTCCGTTGAACGCAGCGTGGAAACGGTCGAGCGCAGACATCTTACGTGGTGTACCGTCTTCGTTCTTCGGTTTCAGCAAGATGGCGCACAACGCAGGTGAAAGGGTAAGAGCGTTGACAGCCGAAATAACGATTGAGATAGCCATGGTTATACCGAACTCCTTGTAGAACGTACCTGAAGTTCCGCCGATGAACGACACAGGGATAAACACGGCCGACATAACGAGCGTAATAGAAATGATGGCTCCTGAGATTTCGTTCATCGCGTCGATAGATGCCTGACGTGCCGACTTGTATCCAAGGTCGAGCTTCGCGTGGACGGCCTCGACGACCACAATGGCATCATCGACCACAATCGCGATGGCAAGCACTAACGCTGACAGCGTAAGCAAGTTGAGCGAGAAGCCGAACACATACAGGAAGAAGAATGTACCGACCAATGACACCGGCACCGCGATAAGCGGGATAAGTGTTGAACGGAAGTCCTGGAGGAAGAAGTAAACAACGATGAACACAAGTACGAATGCCTCGAACAATGTGTGAACAAGGTCGCCCATAGATGCATAAAGGAACTCGGTTACATCCTGCATGTATACAATCTCAACGCCAGGAGGCAGCATGGTGCGCTGCTCGTCGATAACCTTCTTGATATCGTTTACAATCTGAGTAGCGTTAGAACCTGCGGTCTGCGTAACCATCATCATGACTGCCGGCTGGCCGTTTACCTTAGAGGTTACGTTGTAGTTAAGTCCTCCGAGTTCAACCTTTGCGACATCCTTAACACGTATCGTGTTTCCGTTAGCGTCGCTGGCAATGATCATGTTCTCAAACTCGGTCGGAGTCTGCAGACGGCCTTTATAACGTATGGTGTACTCATACTGATTGTCACTCTGCTCACCAAACTTACCAGGAGCAGCCTCGATGTTCTGCTCAGCAAGAACAGCTGAAATATCAGACGGCATCAGGCCGTAGTTCTTCATCTTGATAGGGTCAAGCCAAATACGCATTGAGTATGTCTTGGCACCCATAACCTCACAGTCACCCACACCGCTTACACGCTTAACGGCAGGAATAATGTTGATGTCGGCATAGTTCTGCAAGAATTTTTCGTCGTATCTGTCAGGATCACCCTTGATGGCCATAAGGAGCACGGTTGATGTCTGTCGTTTCTGCACAGTCACACCGGCCTTTGTTACTTCGGCAGGCAACAGGGCTGAAGCCTGAGACACACGGTTCTGAACGTTCACCTGACACATATCAGCGTTCATTCCCTGCTGGAAGAACACGGTGATTCGGGCAGAACCCTCATTGGTAGCGGTTGATGTCATATATGTCATGCCCTCAACACCGTTGATCTGCTCCTCAAGCGGCACAAGCACTGAGTTGAGCACGGTTTGGGCATTGGCTCCCGTATAGGTGGCGCTTACCTGCACTGTAGGCGGCGCTACGTCAGGGTATTGCTCAATAGGCAATGACACCAGTCCGATAAGACCCAAGATGACTGTCAATATAGAGATTACGGTTGACAGCACCGGGCGTTTAATAAAGTTATCTAATCTCATGATTTATTGTTTTACTTAACTAAATTTATGAGGTTATAAGGCTAAGGGCCGACAGTCATGGCACATCAGTCAAATGACGTTCAGTCATAAATGCCACAGTTTCAAAGATTTGAAGCCCAAATGCCTTACAGAACCCTATTTATTTTGCGAAGTCTTCTTTTAATTTGTTCAGGTCGTTCTGATGTGAGCCCATCTGGCTTGTCTTCTTCAGTTTCTCCTGATACTGAGCCTCTGTTATAGGTGTTATCTGCATACCATCCTTAAGAGTTGTAACGCCGGTAACCACGATGCGGTCGCCAACTTTCAGTCCTGACTCTATGATATAGTTCTTTCCATCGTTGTTAGGATTAACCGTAACAGGACTGTACTTAACCTTATTGTCCTTGCCTACGATATAAACGAAGTATCTGTCCTGAACCTGAACAACGGCATCCTGAGGAACAATGATTGCAGAAGAGCTTTCATGAGGAACCACGATGCTACCAGAACCGCCGCTCTTAAGCAGATGTTCGGGGTTGGGGAAATCGGCACGGATAGAAACAGAACCTGTGCTCTGGTCTATGACACCGCTTACGGCAGCCACACGTCCCTGGTGTCCGTAGATTGTACCATCGGCAAGCTGCAGGTTAACAGGGGGATAGTCTTTTATGGCAGCATGTAGCCCTCCTGCTGTCTTTGTCATGTCGAGAAGATCTTTTTCTGTCATTGAGAAGTAAACCTGCATTGAATTAATATCTGAAACGGTGGTCAAAGGCTCGGCATTTGTTGAGCTTACGAGTGCACCAACCTTATAAGGCAGGTCACCGACTACACCATTCGCAGGACTTGTAACATAACAGAAGTCGAGGTTCTGCTTAGCAGATACATAGTTAGCCTGAGCCTGAGCCAAAGCAGCAACAGCTGTCTCATAGTTGTTTTTGGCCGACTGAAGCTCGTATGAGCCTATTACGTTATTCTTAAAGAGTTTCTGGCTGTTTTCGTATGTAAGACGTGATGTGTTAAGCTGAGCCTTAGCCGAATTTACGGCAGCCTTAGCCTGACGAACAGCAGCGGCATAAGTAACGTTATCTATCACAAACAGCAACTGGCCGCGCTTAACGCTCTGTCCTTCCTTCACACAGAGTTTTGTGATAAATCCTGAGATTTTCGGACGTATCTCCACATCCTGTACACCCTTGATCGATGCAGGATAAGAAGACTGGAGATCTGCGTTTTGCGTCTCTATTGTCCTCACGGCAAACTCATTGTCGCCCATTTTTCCATCCTGCTTGCCTCCGCATGACGTTAACATTGCGGCAACAGCAAATGCAAGCAATAAAAATTTGTTTCTTTTCATACCTATTTTCTAAAAAATTTTATACTATAATTTCTATCTTGCTTATATCATATTTTTGAAAACTATTTTCATACCCTTAGTTTTCGAGATGCAAATGTACATATTATTATTGAATTTTATATTAAGGTTAAATGATAATTATCGTGTTTTAACTCAAATTCACTGTAAAGTATACACACTTGAACAAATTGATAAGCCTAAACATCAAATATTTAAGTTTTTATTAACGTTTTACATACAGTCTGAAAGTGGAGTGATTTTTTGATTTAATCATGGCTTAAACAGCTGTATTTACATGCCTTAAAACATCAACGGCACACAACTTGACAAGAGCAGAAAAAGCATGAATCAAACAGCTTTATTTACACACCGACGACCTACAAGAAAAGCCCTGAGAACCTATGATATAACAGAGCGGCAAAGTTACTTGAAAAGGCAAATGTATGAAACCATAAACACGACCTCATGACACATGATTTTGATGTACTGAAAATATAAATTTCAAACATCATGAAGAGCATGAAAAATGGTAAAAAATCAAGACAATATGTTTTAATAAAACAGACATTTATTGTTAAAAGGATGTTAATTACAAGGCACTTAAATAGCTAAAGATTTAAGTTTATTTTATATAAATATCCATTTAATATATAAAAAACATGGTTTTTAAAGGTACAAAGCAGCGATTTTGAGATGCAAAACATGGCTTTTTACTCTCTAAAACAGCACGTTTTGCACTGCAATATGCCACATTTCGCATTTCTGAAGGATATAAGGATAAATGCGTTATGAGCTAAAACGCACAATATCAGCAACTTAGCAAAAGCCACTTATTTTCTCGTTTTTCGGCGGAAAACACGATTTCATGACGGGCATAGGCACTCTGGGAGCGTCAAACGTCAGCCCGAAATAAAAAAGATTTACATTAATAACATTCTGCAAACGGCAAGACAAACCCAGAAAGGGGCGTCAACAAAGTCCCATTTCCTTGGCTTTTTCCATGAGCAACTGCATCAGCGGCTCGCGCTCGTTGGGCACTCTGTTATCCAGCACAGCGTCTTTCAGCACCTTTTTCAGCTCGCCAACCTCGCGCGAAGGCTTAAGGTTGAACATCTGCATTATCTCTGTTCCGTCTATGCAGGGCTGCAGCAAGCGCTTATAGTCCTTTTCCTTAAGGTCGTGGAGCTTAGAGCGCACTATGCGGAAATTCTCAAGAAAACGGCGCTTGCGCACCTCGTTTTTGCTCGTTATATCGGCCTCGCACAGCAGCATAAGGTCGTCAATGTCGTCGCCGGCATCGTTAAGCAGTCGCCTTACGGCACTGTCAGTCACCACGTCGTCGGCAATAACTATTGGCCGCATGTGCAGGTTTACAAGTTTCTGCACATATTTCATCTTGCTGTCGAGCGGCAGTTTAAGTCGCCTGAACACGTCGGGCACCATCTTTGCGCCTATATAATTATGGTTATGGAAGGTCCATCCAATCTTCTGGTCCCATCGCTTTGTTCTAGGTTTGCCGATGTCGTGCATCAGCGCAGCCCATCTCAGCCACAGGTTGTCTGAGTGTTTGCACACGTTGTCGAGCACCTCAAGCGTGTGATAGAAGTTGTTTTTGTGCGCCCTTCCCTGCCTTGTCTCCACAATATCCATGGCAGCCAGCTCGGGCATTATGCGCTGAAGCAGACCGCAGCGCTGCAGGTCAACGAAGCCCTTGCTCGGCGTCTTGGTCATCATTATCTTGTTAAGTTCCTCGGCCACGCGCTCTCCGCTGATTATGTTTATGCGGTCGGCGTTGCGCTCAAGGGCGTCGAACGTCTCCTCTTCGATAAAGAAGTTAAGCTGAGTGGCAAACCTTATGCAGCGCAACATGCGCAGCGGGTCGTCAGAGAAAGTTATGTCGGGGTCGAGCGGCGTGCGTATTATGCCGTCTTCCATGTCGGCAATGCCGTCAAAGGGATCTACAAGCTCGCCGAAGCGCGGCCCGTTAAGACACACGGCAAGAGCGTTTATCGTAAAGTCGCGCCTGTTCTGGTCGTCCTCCAGCGTGCCGTCTTCAACCACCGGCTTGCGCGAGTCGTGCGTATAGCTTTCCTTTCTTGCGCCGACAAACTCCACCTCAAGGTCGCGGTATTTCACCTGTGCCGTACCGAAATTGCGGAACACCGACAGCTTTGCCCTGCGCCCAAGTTCCTTTTTCAGTGCGTCGGCAAGCTGTATGCCGCTGCCCACCACAACCACGTCGATATCGTTCGACGGTCTTTCAAGAAACAGGTCGCGGACATATCCGCCGACAACATAACATTCGAGGTTAAGCGAATCGGCGGCAGAAGAAATCTTATGGAATATATCTTTATCAAGCAGGCTTGCCAATTCGGCGTTTGTCAGTAACTTCATAATCAAAAAATTTCTAAGCGGCTGCAAAAATACAAAAAAACAATGATACAACAGCCGTTTTCTTACTCTTTATTATTCATACGAGTCCACTATTATCTTATTTACATTTTTAGTATAAACTTATATTTAACATGATACCGTCCCATGGCTAAAAGTTGTTAAATTAAATTTATTTTAAGGTATTCGGAATAGAAACTATATTATTTTTTCCTATATTTGCGACAATTAATAAGACTTAATGTTTAACTAATTAAAAACTTAAAATTATGAAAAAGTATTTATTAAAATCGTTGTTAGCTGTTGCAACATTGTTTTTGGGTTCTAATGCGGTTTCGGCAACAAACAGCAACATTGCATTCCAATCAACGCCTGAACTTGAAATGCAGGCACCAACACAAAATGTCCCTGATATTTATATAGAGACATGGTCAACACAATCAGATGATGGACTGTCCATCACTGTTATAAGAACAGTAATAAAGATTAATGGCACAATCGTTAAAGACGAAACAGAAATTATAGTCATGAAATAAGTCTTAAGCATTTATATATTATGAGGCTTCTAACAATAATAGCAATACAATTCATATCCCTTTGGGCTTTTTCACAGCCCAAAGGGATAAAATGTATATATTCTTCATCAATGGAAGTTAAAAAGGGCGTATATGAGATAGAAAATGAGATTGCCAGAAATATGGTTATACGCGATTTTCAGGAAGACAAAAAGATATATTCGCTAACAGCCGTCGGCAACAAATATCTTTTTACGAAAGAGCCCGAAAGTGTTGACAAAGTGCCGCTTATGGTTGATGAAAGGAATATTTACGTAGACCTTGACGACAGCATAAAAGTTACCCAGAGTGAATTCGTCAACAAGCTATACCTTGTAAAGGGACATGCCAACAGACTCGACTGGGACGTAGAGGAAAAAACTGAAAACGTACTCGGAAAAACCTGCTATAAGGCAACGCTCAGGCAAGACCCGCGCATCACGGCGTGGTTTACGCCCGAAATTCCTTTTGCGTGCGCCCCTCTCGGATATTACGGCCTGCCCGGACTTGTGGTAAGGATAACCACACCTGCATACACTCTCAGCCTTGAAAGCATGACGGAAGTTGACAACATCGAACTGAAAGAGCCTACGGAAGGAACGGCCATAACTGAAGAAGAATATTCTGAAAAGGTTGACCACAACTACAAAAAGCTGTTAGACAGCGCGGACAAGGTGACATACATGAAATAAATTATTGTTTAAGAGCATCACACCAAGCCTTGTGGCGATGAAAAGAAAACTTTTGCTTATTGTCATATTTAATATATGCATGTCGGCCCATGCCCAGACCATAATCAGCGGTCACGTCAAAGACTTGCAGGGAGAGGCCGTGGCCGGCGCCACGGTGCTGCTGTATTCCGACAGCCTGCTGACGCCGCCGATGAAGGGCTACGCCATAACCCGCAAGGACGGATCGTACAGCATATCGCCAAAATCGGGCGGCGACATGTGGGTGCAGGCAAAGTGTCTGGGATATAAAGACCGCAAGGTAAAGGCAAGAGTCATGCCCGAAAGCACCGACATTGTGATGGAGCACGACGAAAGGTCACTTAGCGAGATTGTCGTGAAAGGCACTTACACGGGAATAAAGATGGCCGGCGACACCGTGAAGTTTGACACAGGCCACTTCAGCAACGGCTTTGAAAACAGCGTAAGCGACATACTTGAAAAACTGCCGGGCGTGAGCGTGAGCGAAGGCGGCAACGTGTCTTACGGCGGAAAGGCCGTGGACAAGCTGCTGATAGACGGGCGCGACCTGTTTACGCGCGAGTCTGACGGCCTCGTGATAAAGAACATGCCCGCCGACGTTGTTGCAGGAGCGGAGATAATTAAGAACTATAAAGACGGCACGCCGGGCAGCAACTACGGGCGCAGGGACAACACCGCGCTGAACATCAAGACCAAGGGCCTGGGCCGGCTGTCGGGATATGCCGACGCAAGCGGCGGATACAAGGACAAATACAACGCAAAGTCGTTTACGCTCGGCGCAGGCAACAGGCTCTCGCTGACGGCCATTCTGTCGGGCAACAACACCGGCACGCCCGTATTCTCGCTCAACGACTACCTGAGCCACATGATGAGCGGCGGCAACGTAACGGCATCGGGACAGACCAGCATAAAGATATCCGGCGCGGAGACATCGCTGCTGTACAGGCCCGACAACCTGTGCAAGGACATGAACAACATGGCCACGCTCAACGCGAAATACAAGGCGTCAGACCGGTTAGAGATAAACGGCAGTCTGCTCTTCAACCACTCTGACACCCACAGCCGGACGGAAAGAGACGAAACTTACCTGTCGGCCGACACGCTGGTGAGGAGCGCATCGACGACCGACAACCGCGGAAACTTTCTGACGGCGAAACTGGCGGCCGACTGGCGCCCCACGGACAAGGCGCAACTGCGCTGGAACATAAAGGCCGGCATGAGCGACATCAGCCTCGGCACAGCAGCCACCAACAGCGGAACGGGCGGAACCAAGTATGACAATACGGCAAAAAACAACGGGCGCGACATAGAGAGCAATGTCTCGCTCAACGTGTCGGCAGGCAAAGGACTGCTGTTTGTCAACGGCAACTTTGCATGGAACGACGACAAAGACCGCAGCATGCTGACAACCAACCGACGGCTTCTGCCCGTTGACTACGGCACGGCAGACAACGGCGGCAACGACTTCTACATAAGCCAACACCGCACTACACACCGGCTGAGCATAGGCTCTGAGGCGGGCTACAGCCTCAACCTGATGAAGTGTGTCAGCCTCAACGCGTCGGTGTCGCAGCAGCATGAGCAGAACACACTGAGGCTGACATCGGAACAGACAACCGGAGGCGAGGACAAGATACAGACCGACGAATATTCGGCCAACATATTTGTACGCAACACCAAGGGCGCGCTGAAGGTAAACGCCGGCGCATCGGTGACGGTGGAGCGCAGCAGCATAACCGGCCGACAGAGCGAAAACAGGGTTAAGGTGTACCCGTCGCTTAGTCTGAGCTACGACTTCAGCAACGCACACAGTCTGTCGCTCAGTCTGTCGAGAACCAAAAACCGCACCGAAACCGCCAAGATGTCCGCGCTGACGCTGATCGACTCGTACAACGAAATGACGGCGGCATCGGCCATAGACACGCCGTTTCAGACCGGCACAAGCCTGTCGCTCAACTATAACAACTACAACACCGCAAGCCAGACCTACCTCACCGTGTATGCCAACATGCAGCGACAGGACCACGCACTGACGCCCGTGGTGAGTCAGGAGGGCACCACAAGCACCGTGGCATATGCCTACGGCAGTCATGCCGACAACATATACGCAATGGCAAACCTTGAGAAAAGACTGTCGGCAATACCTCTCAGCATAAAGATTAACCTGACGGCAAACTACGTGGAGTCGCCGTCGGTGCTCAACGGCATGGACAACACCTCAACACTGAAGTCGCTGAAGGCCAAAGCCGTTGTGGCGTCAAACTTCCGCTCGATGTTCAACGGCGAAGTATCATTAGCCTACTCGCGCCGCATCAGCGACATTGCATCATCAAGCATAAAGACCGACATAAGCGGCATTGATGCCGGAGGCAAGCTGTATGTAAAGACAGGCCGCCTGAAGTTTACGGCAAGCATGGCCTACAGCCACAGCAAGACAGACACATACAGATATGACATTTACGACGTCGGACTCAGCGCCGAATACAAGATCAGGCGCATTACGCTGAAGCTGAGCGCAGAGAATGTGCTGAACCTCGACAGCAACAGCTGGATAAACACGCTTGTAACTCCATATTATTCGGCAATAGAAAGATACAACAGAATGCCCGGCTGCCTGATGGCCGGACTGAAATGGACCTACTGACGCCGCCCTGACTTCACGGCCGGAGATACCGACCAAAGCAAACAACACAACTTGCCGGGCATACACTGCACGATATCCGGCAAACAAAAAAGACGCATATCATTATGCAAAAGACCACATACGGCAACACGAAAGGTGGCCTTTTGCAATGTAAAAGGTGGCATATCAGGACGCAAAAGGTGGCCTTTCGCAACGTAAAAGGTATGCTTTTATAATACAATATGTGCCATCTGATATTAAAAAAGGATATGGCTGTTGTAAAATCATAGTCAGTTGTAATAAACGAGAAAAAAGTTTCGTAAGAACTCATCACTCGTCACATTCGGGCGTAACGAATTGACAAGCAACGCGTTAAGGCGTGACGAGTTGAATTTTCAACTCATCACATCCACCATCTGCAGCAAAAAAATGTTGATGTTTTCTGATTTCGGTTGACTTCAAACAGGCAATTTTCTGATTTAGGTTGACTTCGGCTCATCTTATTACTGCCGTCGGTTGACTTAAATACGCACACTTTTACCATACACAGCCCTGTAGGGACACACCCCAGGTGTGTCCAAATCACGCATTATCGAATAAAATCCTCCGCACTATATAATCAGGCATAAATATCTGTTATATTGTCAGTTACATTAAAATATCAGCAAATCCTTGGGACAGCAATAAATCCATATTATTCATCAAAATGATATTGCCGGATATAAAATTTACACGTAATCGGGCTGTGGACGCACCTGGGGTACGTCCCTACGTTTATTACCAACAAAGCTAATGACTTTAACTCCTAGCTCACGTTAGTGAGCGATAACTCCTTTAACTACTTTAACTCCTAAAAAAATCTCCTCCCCACCCCCTGTGACGAGTTAAGAAATCAACTCGTCACACTTTAACCGCCTGTAAGTCAGCTGATTAAACGGCATTGTGACGAGTGACGAGTTTTTAAAAAAACTTTTTTACTTTTATCTTCTACTATAAAAAGCAATACACAAACATCACAAGACGTCCGGCAGGCAACAGGCATAAGGAAATAAATATATTATACAACATAAAACAGGGGATAAAGCGTGTAAACATCAAATAATAAGCCGTTTAACGGGCATTTATTTTGCATTTCGCCCGACTTGCACTATATTTGCACCTGATAATGCAAAACAGAAAATGAAAACAAACAAGATAACAACACTCTGCGCCGCAATAGCCATGATGGCGGCAATGGCAGGATGCACAGGCAACAATATGAAGAAAGAGGCCGAAGGACTGCTCGACAACGCACGCGAACAATTCGGCAAAGGACAATATAAAGAGGCTCTCGCCACGATAGACTCGCTACGCAAGAAATGCCCCGAGGCGATAGACGAGCGCAAAGCCGCACTGCGCCTGTATCAGGAGATAGAGCTGAAGCGCGCACAGCTGAACGTTGAGAGCGCCGACAAGGCTCTGCAGAAGATTGAAGGCGAGTATGAGCAGATGAAGAAAACCGTGGAAGACCTGAAGAGCAAGGGCATAGCCACGGCAGAACAGCTGAAACAGCTGACGCTGACAAGAGTTAAGCGCGACTCGCTGAAAACAATATTCGACGTTGAATGTGCCAAGATAAAATATATAAACAAAAGGATGAAAGAATAATGCCCAAGGCATGCCTTTTTTATTAATTAATATTTTATATTGGCCGTATATCGTGTAAAATTAGTAACTTTGCACCCGAATATTCAGAATATATGTCAAAAGACAATCAGAAAACAGAAGAACAGTTCAAGAGCGCCATGGCTGAATGCCGCGCGCTGTTTGCCAAGAAACTTCACGACTACGGTCCGTCGTGGCGCATACTGCGCCCATCGTCGCTCACCGATCAGCTGTTTATCAAAGCCAAGCGCATACGCAGCCTGGAGATAAAGAAAGAGTCGCTCGTGGGCGAAGGCATACGCCCCGAATTTATGGCGCTCGTCAACTATGGCATCGTGGGCCTGATACAGCTCGAGATGGGATTTGCCGACGAGCCGGACATATCGGCCGACGAGGCGCTGGCCATATATGACAAGAAGGCCGACGAGGCGCTGAAGCTGATGATAAGGAAAAATCACGACTACGACGAGGCATGGCGCTCGATGAGAGTGAGCAGCTATACCGACTTTATACTTACAAAGATACAACGCGTAAAGGAAATAGAAGACATCCACGGGGCCACCCTGGTGTCTGAAGGAATAGACGCCAACTACATGGACATAATCAACTATGCCGTGTTCGGGCTGATAAAACTTTCTTAAACATTGACGATGCACGCAAGAAAAGCCATAACGGGAATATTGGTCAACGTCTGCCGCCTTGTAATATCGCTGACGTTTATCTTTTCGGGATATGTCAAGGCTATAGACCCATTAGGCACACAATACAAGCTGCAAGACTATCTCAACGTGGTGCAGCTGGGCCAGTATGTGCCCGACTATGTCACGCTTGTCGCATCGGTGCTGCTTGGCGGACTGGAGTTCTGCCTGGGCGTGTTCATCCTTTTTGCCATACACCGCCGTCTCGTCTCGCGACTTGTGCTGCTGTTCATGGCCATAATGACGCCGCTCACGCTGTGGCTCGCCGTTGCCAATCCGATAAAAGACTGCGGATGTTTCGGTGACGCTGTGATACTTACCAACTGGGAGACGTTCTATAAAAACATAGTGCTGCTGGCGGCAGCCATAGTGCTTTGCGTAAAGCCTCTGGGCATGCCCCGCTTTATCAGCCGCTCAAACCAGTGGATTGTGGTAACCTACACCATTATCTTTATCCTCTTTTCGAGCAGCATGTGCCTTTACACTCTGCCTACATTCGACTTCCGCCCCTATCACATAGGCGCCAACATAAAGAAGGGAATGGAGATACCCGAAGGAGCAAAGGGACCGGAGTTTGAGACTACGTTTATTCTTGAGAAGAACGGACAGCGCAAAGAGTTTACGCTCGACAACTATCCCGACTCCACATGGACGTTCATCGACAGCAAGACGGTGCAGATTTCAGAGGGATATGTGCCCCCTATCCACGACTTCTCGATACAGACCACCGACGGAAGCGAAGACATAACCGACAGCGTACTGAGCCGCCGCGGCTATTCGTTCCTGCTCATATCGCCGCATCTTGAGAAGGCCGACGACACCAACTTCGGCTACATTGACCAGATATACGAATATTGCCAGAACAACAACTATCCGTTCTACGCGCTTACGGCAAGCACCGACGAGGGCATTCAGCACTGGCGCGACATAACGGGAGCCGAATATCAGTTTTATCTGACCGACGAAACCACGCTGAAAACCATAATAAGAAGCAATCCCGGACTGCTGCTTCTGAAAGACGGAGTGGTGATAGGCAAATGGAGCCACAACGACCTGCCGCAGCTAAACGACCAGTCGCCTAAGCTCGAACGCACCGAATACGGCCAGATGCCGCAGAATTCTGTTACGGGCAAGATTTCAAAAATAGTGCTGTGGTACATACTTCCGCTGCTGTTGCTCACCTTTGCCGACCGCACATGGAAGTTTACGAAATGGATAAAAGAGAAAGAACATTCAAACAAAATATACCAACTTTTTAAAAGAAAGAAAAATATGAGAAAGAAAATTGTAGCAGGTAACTGGAAAATGAACATGAACCTGCAGGACGGTATCGCCCTGGCAAAAGAACTTAACGAGACTCTTAACAACAACAAGCCTAACTGCGGCGTAATCATCTGCACACCGTTCATCCACCTGGCAAGCATAGCACAGTTCCTCAATCAGGACGTGATAGCTCTCGGCGCTGAAAACTGCGCAGACAAAGAGAAAGGTGCTTTCACAGGCGAAGTTTCTGCAGAGATGGTAAAGAGCACAGGTGCTCAGTATGTTATTCTCGGCCACTCAGAGCGCCGCGGATACTACGGAGAGACTCCTGAGATACTGAAAGAGAAAGTACAGCTCGCACTGAAGAACGGTCTGAAGGTTATCTTCTGCATCGGCGAGAGCCTTGAGGAGAGAGAAGCAGGCAAGCAGAACGACGTTGTTAAGGCTGAGCTTGAGGGCAGCGTATTCAACCTCACAGCTGAAGAGTTTAAGAACATCGTTATTGCATACGAGCCGATCTGGGCTATCGGTACAGGCAAGACTGCCACAGCAGAGCAGGCTGAAGAGATTCACGCTTACATCCGCAGCATAGTAGCTGAAAAATACGGAAAAGAAGTTGCTGAGGATACATCAATCCTCTACGGCGGAAGCTGCAAGGCAAGCAACGCTCCTGAGCTGTTTGCTAAACCTGACATCGACGGCGGACTCATCGGCGGCGCTTCACTGAAAGCTGCTGACTTCATGGGTATCATCGACGCATGGAAATAATCTGAAACATTAAACGGGATGGAGGGCGGAAAAGCCGTAAAGGCATAACCGCCGCCTAATCCCGTTTACTTATTTAACCTTATAAAACTCAATAACCCGAAAATGATGAAACAATTCGCCGTAATATTTTTACTGACATTGGGCTTCAGCATCAACACCGAAGCGCAATCATTTCTCAACGACCTAAGGACAGACAAGTCGGGACAGGGAACCGTGACCGTAAGTCAGAGCAAAGAAATCGACGAATTGGTAAACAACGCCAAGCTGGTAAAGTCGACCCCTGTAACGCAACCCACCCAAAGCACAGGCCACACCGGCACGTCTACAGCTACACGTCACAACGAAAGCACGAGCCATAACAATGCCGTAGCCGAACACCGCCAGCAACAGCATCACGTTCAGGAAAAGAAAGACACAACAGAAGAACCGCTCAAAGAGCAGCATTCTGCATCAGCCAGCACCGGATCGAGCTATGAAGTGCCGACAATCAACACGGCAAAGAAGGTGATGCGCAACAGCAGAAGAATAACAGGCTACCGCGTTCAGGCTTACGCAGGAGGCAACTCACGCGTTGACCGTCAAAGAGCCGAGAACATAGGCAACGCCATAAAGATGAGGTTTCCCGACCTCCCCGTTTACGTACACTTCTATTCTCCACGCTGGATTTGCCGCGTAGGCAACTTCAGAACGTACCAGGAAGCCAGCAATGTGCTCAAGGAGATAAAGAGCATGGGCTATAAGCAAGCCTGCATTGTAAAAGGAAAAATCACCGTAGGATATTAATATTTACCATACCGGCACAGCTCATACGCAACTGCCGGAAAAACAAGACAAGCTGCACGGCATGAACATTGACCATGCCGGCAAACTATTTATTACAAAATAATCCATATAAGATAATGAATCCCGAAACAGAATTCCGTGAAGGTCTTGACGACCTGGCATCACACTATAAAAGTATTATTGAACTTCTCGGCGAAGACTCTTCGCGCGAAGGCCTGCTAAAGACACCTATGCGTGTGGCCAAAGCCATGCAGATACTTACACGCGGCTATACGCAAGACGCCCATAAAGTGCTGCTCGACGCGCTCTTTGAAGAGAAATACAACCAGATGGTGATAGTTAAGGACATCGACTTCTTTTCGCTGTGCGAGCACCACATGCTGCCGTTCTACGGCAAAGTGCACGTGGCATACATACCCAACGGATATATCACCGGCCTTAGCAAGATAGCACGAGTTGTCGACATATTCAGCCACAGACTACAAGTGCAGGAGAGAATGACCCTGCAGATAAAAGACTGTATACAGGAAACGCTGAAACCGCTCGGCGTAATGGTGGTGGTTGAAGCCAAGCACATGTGCATGCAGATGAGAGGCGTTGAGAAACAAAACTCTATAACAACGACAAGCGACTTCTCGGGAGCATTCAACCAGGCAAAGACGAGAGAAGAATTTATGAACTTGCTCCACAGCGAAGTAAGACATATATAAACGGCTTGAAAATAAACACGGAGTGCATTATCTTAAACTTTTTTAACAATAAGCGGTGCAAGATTCGTGCCGCTAAACTATTTACTGATATAGAATATTCATAAACATTAAAAAACAAAAATTAATTAACATGAAAAATTTATCAAGACTGTTTGCCATTCTGATTTGCTGCACAATGGCAGTTTCATTAACATCATGTCTCGGAACTGATGACGACTCAGGCATTGACGCAGAAACTTACCAAAAATGGCTCTCACAAATGAGCGGCACCTATTATGGCGGAACATCATATCAGACAAAAAACAGAGTTTATTTCATTAACGACACCATAACAGACAAGAACAACAAGAATAAGCTTGACTCTATCACCGGAATAACAGCCTCATATTATAAAGGCGACTCAACAATCGTTGTCAACGGTATTTCAGGAAGAGTACTTGCTAAGGAGATTAAAGACAACGACGCACTGAAAAAGGCTCTCGAAGAGGCTTATTCACCTACACTGAAAGCAAAATTTGTTATTTACAACATTTTGAATTCAAACATAGCTTATTATCTTGCTTATCCTTATGACATAACATATCCGGAACTTAAATACAACGGCGAAACTCATAAAGTATCGTTTAAACTTTACTCTCCAGCCATTGGTGCATATCAATACACCGCAAATGCAGAACTTAACGTGATTGATTTTTATGTCCTTGGCGTTTATGTTGACGACAAACTGGCTTACACGATATGCGACAACACAAATAATGAAGACCAGATGAAAAAAGCTTTCCTTGAAGTTGTTGTAGGAAGATAATAACAAAAAGACATAATATTTGGTTCAATTTCATTTTAGTTAAATCCACGGCATTTATCTCAATGCTGTGGATTTATTTTTTATGTAGCTACATATTTTACGCTGTCCGGCTTTGCGCATAGCCGAAATTTTGTTAACTTTGTAGAGCATTTGTATCCGAAAGCACGACATCACAGAAAGATATTCAACGGAGCAGAAATATAAAATATTTATACTGAAAAACATTAATCAACAAACAACAGAAATTATGAAAGCAATACTAACCCTATTAGTCGCGCTCATCACAACGCTGACTGCATCGGCACAGAATCTTGACGGCAGCTGGACAGGCAAGCTTAACGTTGGACAGGCCACGCTGAACATTGTGTTCAACATAGCCAAAGACAAGGACAACAAGCCTGCTTGCACAATGGACAGTCCTGACCAGAACGTGAAAGGCATACCTGCCGAAATAACCATAACCGACGAAACAAAGGTGAAGATAAGCATACCAGCCATAATGGCTGCCTTTGAAGGCGAGATGAAAGACGGCATGCTGAAAGGCACATTCAGTCAAAGCGGTATGTCGTTCCCATTGGAAATGAAACCCGGAAAGGTTGAGCGCAACAGGCCGCAGACGCCTAAGGAGCCTTATCCGTATAAGACAGAAGAGGTGACATTCACCAATGCTGAAGACAACGCTACCCTGAGCGGCACGCTGACCTATCCCACGGGATATGAAAAGATGAAGAAGAGCACGGTGCCTGTGGTGGTGATGGTTACCGGAAGCGGACAGCAAGACCGCAACGAAGAGATTTTTGAGCACAAGCCTTTTCTCGTAATAGCCGACTTTCTGGCGCGCAACGGCATTGCATCGCTGAGATATGACGACCGTGGCATGGGCAAGTCGAAGGGCGATGTAGCCAATGCCACCACTGAAAACTTTATGAAAGACGCGCTTGCCGCCGTTGAATATGTGCGCGGAACAAAGGGTTTCGGCAAAATAGGAGTGCTCGGCCACAGCGAAGGAGGGTGCATAGCATTCATGATTGCGGCAACGGGCAAGGCCGATTTCATTGTAAGCATGGCAGGAACAGGCGTCAAGGGCGACAGCATTCTGATGGAACAGAACCTCATACTCCTCAAAATGAGCGGTTATACCGACAATATGTGCGCCGGATATGCAAAGGTGCTGCGTGGTGTTTACGACTTCATTATAGACAAAAAGACGACCGATGACGCCAAGACTGCGGTGAAAGAGATTGCCGCGAAGGCAGGAGCCAACCTGCCCGAAGCTGCCACTGACAACATGGCAAAGATTATAGAAATGAACAATCCGTGGCTAAACTATTTCATTGCCTTCGACCCTCGCCCGTCTATATCCAAGACAAAATGCCCCGTAATGGCCATAAACGGCAGCAGCGACACACAGGTTATAGCCTCAACCAACATCGGAAGCATAGAGAAACTGCTGCCTAAGAATAAAAAGAACATGATTAAAACATACAGCGGACTTAACCACCTGTTTCAGCACTGCACAATGGGTACAGTAAACGAATACGCAAATATCGAGGAAACCATATCGCCCGAAGTGCTCAACGACATTGCTACGTGGATCAATTCGGTGAAATAACTCACCATGATATACAGACATAAAAAGAGTGACAGCTTATGCAGCTTGTCGCTTTTTTTTATGTTTATAACTTCAATATAATGCAACGGTCCGTAAATGTCAATTGCATTAATATGCCAGATAGCATAAAAAGAAATTGGGCTAACATGCTGAATAATCAACACATTAGCCCAATTTCTTGGTCGGGATGACTGGACTCGAACCAGCGACCTCACGCCCCCCAGACGCGTGCGCTAACCAACTGCGCTACATCCCGTCCTTATTTGCGGGTGCAAAAGTACACACTTATTATGACATCTGCAAACTTTTACGCGTTTTTTTGCACTTTCAGCCTAAATATTTATTAAATATCGTTTTTTTAAAGCCTTTTCATGCTCAATAAAGACACATAAACATTGATTAAAGACAATACTCAAAATCAACCATGATACATGCCTCAAAAAGAAAGATATGCACATTTTTACAACGCAAAACCAATAATATCAGCTGCATCATTCTATCCGCAATAATCATAAAACAGTGCATCAGTTATAAACAAAGTTTAACCATTGAGGTCTTTGCATTAACACAACAGAAATCATTATTCTACAAAAAACTATACGCCGACAATCATTCAAAACACCTAATGACAGCACAAAATGATGCCGTTTAATGGCAGTTATCCACAGTTTTTCAACTGTTTTCATGCCAAAACACGGTTATCAACGATGCGAAACGCGGCTGAATAACATCTAAAACACGGCCTTTTAGCCTATAAAACGTGCCCTTTCGCAACGCAAAAGGACGTAAAACACAACTTTTAGAATAGCAAGCCGTGTAACAAAACGCATAAATATCTATTAATCAAGACATTGCGCAAAAGCATCATTTTTAGCATAATATTTTGCCAAATGGCTGTCAAGAATGAAAAATCGGCATTATTCGACACTAAGAATTAACAAATAGAGCATCGCATTAACACAAATTTACAATAAAAACATCTCATAAAAAGCAATGATAAACCCGAACTAAAGCCCGCATACAAAATAAGATTTTTTATTTCTTTTTATTTTGTATTGTGTGCAACATACATTACCTTTGCATTAATAATAACACGCCCGCACGGGCGCATAGGCAGACATGGCCATACAAAACACGGCCATGATGCCGAAAGAAACAACAACTTACAGATTTTTCTGACAATGCAATATATTCTTAACGCACCAAAAACTATCAATGCCACAATAGACCTGCCGGCATCGAAGAGCATAAGCAACCGCGCGCTCATAATAAACGCACTGGCAGGAAGCGACATAATGCCCGACAACCTGTCGGACTGCGACGACACAGAAGTTATAGTAGACGCACTGCGCGATATGCCTGACATCATCGACATAAAGGCAGCCGGAACTGCCATGCGCTTTATGACGGCATACCTTGCCGTTACACCGGGCACACACACGCTTACTGGAACCGACCGCATGAAGCAACGCCCCATAAAACTGCTTGTAGAGGCTCTGCGTTATCTCGGCGCCGACATAAGCTATGAGGGCAACGAGGGATATCCTCCATTGCTCATAAAAGGCAAAAAACTTGAAGGCGGAAGCATAGAGATTCCGGGAAACGTCAGCTCACAATATATATCGGCACTGCTGATGATTGCGCCGGTGATGAAGAAAGGACTTGAACTTAAACTGACAGGCGAAATAATCTCACGCCCGTACATCGACCTAACTCTCTGCACAATGATAGACTTTGGCGCCGAAGCAGAGTGGATTGGCAGCGACACGATAAAAGTGGAACCGAAGCCATACACACCGCGCCACTATTTCATAGAGAACGACTGGAGCGCAGCGTCTTACTGGTATGAGATGATTGCAATCAACGGTAAAGAAGAATCAGAAGTTAAGCTCACCGGACTGACCGACGGCTCACGACAGGGCGACTCTGCCGTGAAATATCTCTTCAGCATGCTCGGCGTAAAGACATTCTTTCAGACACGCGAACAAGGAGTGCCAACCACGGTGACGCTGAAACGCATAAGTCTGATTTCAGACAGACTCGACTACGACTTCATCAACCAGCCCGACATGGCTCAGACCTTCGTTGTATGCTGCTGCATGATGAACAGACCGTTCTGCTTCACGGGACTTTCATCGCTCCGCATAAAGGAGACCGACCGCATTGACGCACTGAAGACCGAAATGAGAAAGCTCGGATACGTTATAAGTGAGCCTCATCCCGGCGAACTGTGCTGGGACGGAACACGATGCGAACCTGAAGCCAATGCTGCCATAAGCACATACGAAGACCACCGCATGGCTATGGCCTTCGCTCCTGCTGCCATAAAAATGCCTGGACTGAAGATAGACAATCCACAAGTGGTAAGCAAGTCATATCCACATTTCTGGACTGACCTCAAGAAGGCGGGATTCACCATCGGAGAGGAGGCCGGAGCCTGATATGGGACTGCTCGTTATCTGTCTCGCAGCCATGGCGCTGCTTTACATTCTGCTTAAGGCCGTTCGCCATCGTCTGCCAAAAGCCGAACAGCCTGAAGGCGGCACATCGTGCGCAAACGAATCAGCATGCGCGCAGGCAGGTGCATCTTGCATGCACGACTGCGTGATGGAACAGGCCGTTAAGGAAATAGAATATTTTGACGACGAGGAACTCGATGCATACAAAGGCCGCAAATCCGACTCTTACACAGACGAAGAGGCGGCTCAGTTTGCCGAAGTGCTCTACACCATGCGCCCTGAAGAGGTGAAAGAATGGACGGCAAGCCTCACCCTGAGAGGCATCAACATGCCTGACCAGATAAAAGACGAGGCAATAATGCTGATGGAAGGCTGACTCTTTTGCCACGGCAGACAATAAAATCGCTCCCGTTAAGTTATATAAACATGGCATGCTCACTTGTGCCGCCACGTTATGAAGACAATTAAGACAAGACATATAATCCCCATTGCCGCCCTGATAGCACTGCTCATTACGGCCGGCTGCTCTACGGAGAAGAACACTGCGCAGAGCCGCTGGTGGCATTCGTTCAACGCGCGCTACAACACTTACTACAACGGCACGCTGGCATATATCGACGGATCGCTCGAAAAGGAGACCGGCAACAAGGACAACTTCACAGAGATGATACCGCTCTACACCGTGGGCAACAAGGCAAGTCGCGACCTCGGCAAGAGCAACTTTGACCGCGCCATAGAAAAAAGTCAGAAGGCAATAAAGCTGCACAGCATAAAGAAGAGACCGCAATGGACCAAAAACCGCAGGAAAACGGAGAAAGACATAGAGTGGCTTAACCGCAAGGAGTATAATCCCTTCTTGTGGAAGGCATGGATGCTGATGGGACGTTCCCAGTTTATGAAAGGCTCGTTCGACGAAGCCGCCTCCACATTTGCCTACATGAGCCGACTCTACTCCACTCAACCTGCCATATACGGCCGTGCAAGGGCATGGCTCGCAAAATGTTACATCGAGGAAGGCTGGATTTATGATGCCGAAGACGTGATAACAAAAATCAAACGCGACTCGCTCCACTGGCGCGCCGTGAAGGAATGGGACTACACCTACGCCGACTATTATATCCACACCAAGCGCTATGCCGAGGCAATTCCGTATCTGCGTAAAGTCATAAAGCACGAAATGAGGCGCAAGCAGCGCGCACGCGAATGGTATCTTATGGGACAGCTCGAAGCTGCTCTCGGACATAAGGAAAAGGCATACAAGGCATATAAGCGCGTGATAAGGCTCAACCCGCCATACGAACTTGAATTTAACGCACGCATCGCAATGACCGAGGTTATGGCAGGCACGCAGTCGAAGAAGATGATACGCCGACTGAAGCGCATGGCGGCGTCGGACAACAACAAGGATTATCTCGACCAGGTTTACTATGCCATCGGAAACATATACATGCTGCAGAAAGACACCGCCAACGCTATTGCGGCATACGAGAAAGGAAACAAAAAATCGACACGCAACGGCATAGAGAAGGGTGTGCTGCTGCTTACGCTCGGCAACATATACTGGGACAAGGAAGACTACAGCAACGCGGGCAGATGCTACGGCGAGGCAATAGGACTGCTCGACAAGGAGCGCGACGACTATGAACAGCTGTCGGAACGCTCTAAGGTGCTTGATGAACTTGTGCCGTATACCGACGCAATACATCTGCAAGACTCGCTGCAGACTCTCGCCAAGATGCCTGAGGCTGAAAGAAACAAGGCAATAGACCGTGTGATTGAGGCTCTGAAGAAGAAAGAGAAAGAGGAACGCGACGCACAGGCAGAGCTCAACGCACAGCAGCAGATGGCCCAGCAAGGCGGCATGAACAACATGAACAACGCCAACAACATGATGAACAACACCACCGACAAGTCGGGCAAATGGTATTTCTACAATCCTACGGCGGTGAGCCAGGGTAAGGCTACGTTCCAGAAGATGTGGGGAAGGCGTGAAAATGTGGACGACTGGCAGCGCGTCAACAAGACTGTTGTGTCGTTAAACGACAATCCTGCCGAGATGACCGACGAAATGAGAGACTCTATTGCGGCTGCCGAAGCTGCCGCCGACTCGCTCGAAAACGTGATGGACAGCGCGCAGAACAATCCGCACAAACGTGAATATTATCTCAAACAGATACCATTCACGGAAGAACAGGTGGCCGAAAGCAACAAGATTATTGAGGACGGACTGTTCCATTCGGGCATAATATTCAAGGACAAGCTCGACAACCTGCCGCTGAGCGAAAAGAATCTGCGACGGCTTACCGACAATTATCCCGACTTTGAGAATATGGACGAGGCCTACTATCATCTGTATCTGCTCTACTCGCGACGGCAAGACAAGGCACAGGCTAACATTTATCTTGACAAGTTGAAACAGAATTACCCCGAAAGCCAGTGGACGGTTCTGCTCTCCGACCCGTACTTTGAAGAGAACGCCAAGTTCGGCGAACATATAGAAGACTCGCTCTATGCTGCCACATACAATGCCTTCAAGGCAGGCAGATACAACGAAGTGAGCACCAACACCGCGCTCTCGGCACAACGATTCCCGCTCGGAGCCAACCGCGACAAGTTCATCTTCATAGGCGGACTGAGCAAGCTCAACAGTGGCGACAGCAACGGCTGTCTTGCCGACATGGAGGAGGTTGTAAGCAAGTATCCGCAGAGCGGAGTCAGTCCGATGGCCGGAATGATTATCAACGGCGTGAAGGCCGGACGACAGCTGCGCGGAGGAAGATTCGACATAGGCGACGTGTGGGCACACCGTTCTGTGGTGCTGAGTGACAGCGACTCGATAGCCGCACGCAAGTTTGTGGCCGAGCGCAACACCGACTTCACGTTCATGATTGTCTATTCGCCCGATTCGCTCAACGAGAACCAGCTGCTCTTCGAGCTTGCGCGCTTCAACTTCTCTAACTTCCTTGTGCGCAACTTCGACATAGTGATTGACGAGCTTAACGGCCTGCACCGCATGAAGGTGAGCGGATTCAGAAACTACGACGAGGCTCTGCAGTATGCTCGCCAGCTCTACAAGAACCAGAAGGTGATGAGCATAGCAAGCAAGGGACGCGCCATAATCATAAGCGACAGCAACATTGAGCTGCTCGGAACGCAATACAGCTATAACGATTACGACAAGTTCTACGAACAGCACTTCGTTCCGCTGCGCATAAGCACCGTAAGACTGCTCACCGAGCCGGCTACAATAGAATTTGAGAAACAGCCTGAAAGCGAGGGCGGCAATGCCGACGGACTGTATAACGGCGGTGTTATTGAAGAAGGACTCTTCATCAACGACACACAGCCAGCCACGGGAGGAACCGACAACGGAATATCTATACCTGTTGAACCTGAGAACGCGCCGGCTACAGGTACTCAGAACGATAACACGATAACGATACCCGCTGAGGAAGAAAAACCGGCAGGCAACGCTGACGACGGCGGCATAGTGATACCCGACACGCAGCAGGGCAACGCCGCAGGAAACAACAACGCACAACAGAATGCCACTCAGAACGACGGCAACAGTTTTGTGATTGAGCCTGAGCAGCAGACTGAACAGCCTGCAACGCAAGACTCGCAGGGATTTGAAATAAACACTGATGTCTACGACACTAATGCCAACGGCAACAACAGGGAGAACCCGACACCGCAGGACAACAACGATACAGGCATCACCATAAATACTGCCGAACCGCAAAGACTGCCTGAACAGACGCAGCCTACAAGGCAGCCCGTACAGGCCGAGCCCAAGAAAGAGGAGCCGGCCGCCAACAATGATGACGGACTGATATTTGAATTTGGCGACGACTTCAACACAGGTAACGGCAACGCAAACGGCAGCAACAACAATAACAACGGCAACGTTGACAACAACAAGCAGAACGGATACGACCTTGAGGACGAATATTACGACCTCGACGGATTCTGATTTATGTCTGCACAGCCGCCAAACGTCCACGCTAACAGCCCACGGCTGAGGGCTGCGACAAGCCGAGAGGCACAGGCGGCACAACAAAAGAGAAAGGAGTAACATGAGTAACGGATTATTACTTTGGGTTGACGACGAGATAGAACTGCTCCGCGCGCATATCATTTTTCTTGAGAAGAAAGGATACGAAGTGGTTACTGTAAGCAACGGCACTGACGCTATAGACCAGTGCCGGCAAAAGACTTTCGACCTTATTCTGCTCGACGAGATGATGCCCGGACTGAGCGGACTCGAGACTCTGCAGACCATTAAGGAAATATCGCCCGCCACTCCGGTGGTTATGGTAACCAAGAGCGAGGAGGAGAACATCATGGATCAGGCCATAGGCTCAAAGATTGCCGACTATCTTATCAAGCCGGTAAACCCGAGTCAGATTCTGCTTACGCTCAAAAAGAATATCCACCGCAAGGAAATTGTTACCGAAATAACACAGAGCGGATATCAGCAAAGCTTTCAGGACATTGCCCTGCAGATAAGCGACTGCAAGACATACAGCGACTGGACGAACGTTTACAAGCGGCTTGTACACTGGGAACTGGAGCTTAGCAGCACTGACAGCAGCATGACCGAGATGCTTAATATGCAGAAGGAAGAAGCCAACAACGGCTTTGCAAAATATATAAAGGCCAACTATATGGACTGGGTTGCGCCATCATCCAACGGTGCATCGGCAGCAGGACATGGCATGCTTCGGCTCAGTCAGATGAAGCATGCACAGAAAAACTCACAGGCCGACAATGCCGACCGCCCGCTGATGAGCAACGACATATTCAAGAAAAAGATATTCCCGCTGCTCGACAACGGCGAGAAAGTGTTCCTCATTGTCATCGACAACTTCCGCTTTGACCAGTGGCGCGTGCTGTCGCAGGAAATAGGCGATATGTTCGACATCGACGAACAGACCTACATAAGCATTCTGCCCACAGCCACACAATATGCGCGCAACGCCATATTCAGCGGTCTTATGCCTGTGCAGATAGCGCAGATGTTCCCCGAACTGTGGGTTGACGAAGACGAGGAAGAGGGCAAAAACCTCAACGAAGAGCCGCTGATAAGGACTCAGCTTGAACGGTTCCGCCGCCACGACACCTTCTCTTATCACAAGGTTAACGACTCGGCCGGCGCAGACAGATTTCTTCAAAAGTTCAATCAGCTTGAGGCAAACGACCTAAACGTTGTAGTAATCAACTTCATCGACATGCTGAGCCATGCCCGCACAGAGTCGAAGATGGTGCGAGAGCTTGCCAACAACGAGTCGGCCTACCGCAGCATAACGCTCAGCTGGTTTCGTCATTCTGTGCTGTCAGACCTCTTCAAACTGCTGTCGCAGAGCAACTACACCACTGTGATAACCACCGACCACGGCAGCATAAGGGCGTCAAAGCCTGTTAAGATTATCGGCGACCGCAACACCAACACCAACCTGAGATACAAGTTAGGCAAAAACCTCAACTACAACGCCAAGGAAGTGTTCGTGATAAAGGAGCCAAACAAGGCACAGCTGCCCGCCCCCAACCTAAGCACGTCGTATGTGTTTGCCACAGGCAACTCGTTCTTCGCCTATCCGAACAACTACAATTACTACGTGTCTTACTACAAAGACACATTCCAGCACGGCGGAATATCTATGGAGGAGATGATTGTGCCGCTGATAACCCTGAAGCCGCGCAAGCGCTGATGCCCGCCGAAGGCTTATCAACCTACAGTCAATAAGGTAAAAAGAATTGAAAACGAAATGTAAAAATACCAATAATATGGAGATAAGAATTGAAAACATTGAAAACATCAAGCATGCGGCAAAGCAGTTTGTAGAGAACATGGGCAACAGCCACGTGTTTGCTTTCTACGGCAAGATGGGAGCCGGCAAGACAACTTTCATTAAGGCAATATGCGAGTGTCTCGGAGTAGAAGACGTGATAACCTCGCCTACATTCGCCATCGTAAACGAATATACGTCTGAAACAACCGGCGACACAATTTATCACTTCGACTTCTACCGCATCAAGAAAATTGAGGAAGTTTACGACATGGGCTATGAGGAATATTTCTACAGCAACAGCATCTGCTTCATAGAATGGCCCGAACTGATAGAGGACCTGCTGCCCGAAGATGCTACAAAGGTTACCATAGAGGAACAGGAAGACGGCAGCCGCGTGGTTAAGTTCTGACAAGACAATCAAAAATAAAGCATTTTGCTACATAACGAAATCCGGTGAAAGGCAAACATCATTAATGCCTTTCACCGGATTTTACAAAAATCGGGTATTAATATTCAGCCGAGATTTTGCTTTATATTGAGTGAATTTTAGTTTGATTTTTCGCAGGCATAGCGAAATCTGGCAAGAAAGTACATACGAAAACGGCTGAAAACATTAATAAATAAGAATAAATAAGACTATATGCAAAACGATTAGGTTAAATATTGTAACGATGTCAAATAAGCTAAATACTGCCAATAATCTAAAATACAAAAAGCTAGCTACGTTAAACTAAAATGTGAAACATAACACAACATGCCAAACTAACTATCTCACCGAGCCTAAAAATATTTTATAAAAGCATACCTTTATGTCCGCAAAAGACCATCTTTGATGAAACAAAAGTGGCATACCATAAACCTATACGTCACATTTCACATCAATATTGCAATAAGAAGAATTTTATAACTCAATCATATTCTAATTTATACAAAATTTTGAACCATATCCGTCCTGTATATGGTCTATCTCACTTAAATTAAGACACTGTCCAAAATTTTGTGTAAATGTAAACAGGATTCAGTTATAAGTTACTTCTTATATCTGGATTCTGTTTTCAAACAGAAGTATAAATTGATTCATAATCAATCCCCAGTTATGAATAGGCTGTGTCCATTTCTTCTCAATCTCCATGATTGAAAGAAAGACGGTCTTTTTTACGGCATCATCCGACGGGAAAGAAAGCTTTGATTTTGTATACTTTCTGATTTTTCCGTTCAGGTTCTCAATAAGATTTGTGGTATATACTATTTTTCTGATCTCCAGCGGAAACTGGAAGAAAACAGTCAGATCATCCCAGTTGTTTCTCCAGGAACGTATGGCATATGGATACTTTCCTCCCCATTTCCTTTCCAGATTGTCAAGTTCTGTGGCTGCAACCTCTTTATTGGGTGCATTATAAATATTCTTCATATCCGCCGTAAACTCTTTCTTATCCTTATAAACGACATATTTAC
>ENA-OZHK01000036-OZHK01000036.1-human-gut-metagenome-genome-assembly--contig:-NODE-36-length-43970-cov-28.627007_pt1 | contig 43970 bp, 28 predicted proteins | sample MGYA00244048_ERZ653690 | MGnify/ENA primary metagenome ERZ653690 (study PRJEB26926, sample SAMN06165197) | human gut metagenome | biome: ENVO:00009003; feature: ENVO:2100002; material: ENVO:00002003...
TGGTGGGATTCCTTCAAAAAAGAGCTTGACAAAGGTTATCTAATTTTAATTCATAAATTAAAGTTGTATATTGAAATCTGAATTTTTTCTTATATTTTGATATCAATTTTTGTTATCTTATTATAAAAGAGGTCATCAATATGAAATATCCTAGATTTTTAAAGAAAGGTGATTTAGTAGGAGTATCAGCCTTCAGCTGTGGAATTACAGATCAACCGGGTCAAAACAATTTTATCAATGGTCAAAAAAAATTAAAAAAGAAATACGACTTAAATACTATATTTACTGAAGATGTATTTTCAGATATTGGAGGCAAGTCCGCAAGTGGAGAACAAAGAGCAAAAGAATTCAATGATTTAGTCAGATACGAAACACCTTGGATCATCTCTGCAGCTGGTGGAGATTATCTTAATGAAATGCTCAAATTCATCGATTACAAGCAATTTAAAAGGAAACCTTGTTGGGTTCAAGGATATTCAGACAATACATCAATTCTTTATGCTTTAACAACAATTAGTGATGTAGCAACTATATACGGCCAAAACTTCAGTGCTTTTGGAAAAAAGCCATATGAGAAATGCCAAACACAAAACATTAAGCTTTTAATGGGAGAGTCTGATACGGTTGAATCATTAACTTACTACGAAGAGGAGTTTCATGAATCTATAAGCGGATTAGAGCCATTCTATAAAGACAAAAAAGTAAAATGGATTAACGGGAATAAAAAATCTAAAATAGAAATGGAAGGAAGATTGTTGGGTGGTTGTACTGAAGTCCTATTCTCTTTAATTGGAACTCCATACGAGAAGACATTAGAATTCTGCGAGAAATATAAAAAAGACGGAATAATATTCTTCTTTGAAACATTCAGTAGTGATGATTCCAATCTTCATCTACACTTATGGCAATTGAAAGAAGCGGGATGGTTTAAATATTGTAAAGGAATCATTTTTGGTAGACCACTTTTCTATAAATCTTACCTGAATAAAACATATCAAGAAATAGTAACTGAAACTTTGAGCGATTTAAATATTCCTATGATATTCGATGCTGATATAGGACATAAAGGACCTACGATTCCCATGATAAATGGTGCATATGCAAAGATAACCAGTGAAAAAGGAAAAGGAAAAGTTCAATATATATTTAAGTAGATAATCTTAGAGAATAAAAAAACAAGGCCTCAGGCCTTGTCTTTTTATTGCTGAAATTATTATGAACGTGACTGATATAACGGCTTTTGCTCTTTAGTTGAATTAAACTTACCTGATGTTCTATTGATCAAGAATGTCAAACGCATGATATAGCCGAATACACCGATCATTATTCCGTATGATGAGCTGAAGAAGAAGAATATCATAGCTAGCAAGCACACAGTGAAGCTAGACATGATAGACATTTGTATACCTTCCCAAGCGTTGCAGTTCTTGTGCAAGAGATTGCTCTTTCCTAAAGTGAACAACCAAAGAACGATACCACCTAAGATAATCAATCCTACTCCACTGCCAGCTACGATTCCAACCATCACCCAAGTATTTTGATCACGGATTGGACGATATCCTTGAGCGAACAAATCTTTCCAAAGAACATTAGAAGCAGTGTTTTCCAATGTAGCAGCACCAGTCATTGTATACTTCAATGAGAATTTATTATCCTTTAATAAAGGAGACAATCCGCTGTAAAGTCCACTCATAGATAATCCACTAGGAGCCTTGGCAGACTTGTTAGCAATCTTATCTAAATCGACAGGTGCATTAGGATAAAGAACAACCATATAAGATTTAGGAGCAAATAAGATGAAAGAGTGATAAGCAGTTCCAGTCTTATTATCAGTAGAGTTTATCCTAGCGATACTGGCATTTACTGCAGTAGATCCTTCTTTTGTATTTATATCATTCTTAGTTGAATAAACTGAGAAATAAACAAACTCCTCGGATTGAGCTGAAGTATGAGAAGTAGATCCATCAGTATTGGTAGTGGTGTTATAGATTGTGACTCTGTGTTTAAAGCTATAATTGTTAGTCTCACTACGCACACCATTATCTATAGTCGTATCAGTGAAGAACTGAGAGTCGACATAACTAGTATTATCTCCATAGAATAATTGAATTCCATCAGAAGTATCTTGGAAATTCAGCTTTTGGAAGTCTGCATACTTTGCATCGTTAGACGATGACAATGTATCCAAGGCTATTGAGATTCCTTTTTCATTGCTAGGTTCCAATACAGCTCCACCAGAAGTCATATATCCAGAAGAAAGAATAGGAATCATCAGCAATGCAATAGAGAGAATAAATACGATGACAGCTAACCACCACTTTCTCTTTCTACCATCGATAATCGCTTGGTTCTTATATAAGCATTGCCATAAATACTTTACTGTACCCATGTAAAAAACTCCTTAATAATGCTTGCATATTATAAAGAGAGAAAACAATTTTTTCCACTTTTATTAAATATATATATCTTAATTATATAAGGTATGCATACTATTAATGAATTGCTAAATTCATTTTTGACTTAAATCAATCTATTGAAGTTTGATAAATTAGGCTCAAACATAAAAACCAAAAATGAATTACAAAAATAAAAAAGTAATGGTACCACCAATTTTAAATTAAGTTGTTTTTTAATTATGCAATAAGATTTTTATAAAAAGCAACTTATATTTTTTATAGTGTTGCAACCAACAAAAAAATTAGTGTTTATCGAAAATACTTGTTATTTTTCAATCGGTGTGTTAGATTATTTAAGTGATTAAAGGAGGCCAATTAAATGGCAAAAGAAAGAGGAACTCCACGTTATTTGAAAATTGCTCAAGATATCTGTGGAAAGATCATGAACGGAGAATATCCTGAAGGAACCTTGTTAAAGGGTCGTTCTATATTAGGTGCTGCTTATGGAGTCTCACCCGAGACTGTTCGTAAGGCTTTAAACCTTTTGGAGAAAGAGAAAGTAGTTTCTTCCAAGAGAGGTGTCGGTGTATTTGTCGAGTCTGTTCTCCACGCTCAGCAATTTGCTTCACGTTGGAAATCAGAGACTCAAATCTCTGCCAAATATAAGAATCTCGAAGCTTTGCTCAACGAGAAAAAGGCTTTGGATGCCAAGATTAACGATGCTATCGATGATATGAAGGATTCCTTCCGTTATCAATCTAATGAAGCAGTTAAGTTGTCTGAGGCTGATGTACCTGAAGATTCATGGATTGATGGTAAGACCCTTCTCGAAACTCGTTTCGGAAACTACACCACAGCCACTATTGTTGCTGTTGTCGGTGCTGATGGAATTGCCAAGTGCTCTCCTGGACCTAAATTCGTTCTCCATGCTGGAGACAAGATCATCTTCGTTGCAAGAGATGAATTGACCTTCGATCGTGTCCTTTCTTACCTCACCTATGGTTTGATGCAAGAAGGCGAATCTAAGTAATTCTAAAAAACAATATATGAGAGGCTGTGAAAAACAGCCTCTTTTTCTTTTAAGAATTATACTTTAAAATAGTAATCAAAGGAGGATAAATATAATGACTTTATTAGACTGGATAATTCTCGCTATATTAGTAATAGCTGGAATTTTAGGATTGATATTTGGTGCGAAAAAAAGAATCACCAGAAAACTGGGATGGTTAGTTGGATTTGTAATAGCAACAATGTTCTATTCAATGCTGACTAATGTCATCTTGAGTAACACACCACTAGGAGAGACAGGGGCATCATATTTTGGAAACATTATGATTGCTAACGTCAGCGAGTCGAATACATTGGCAATTTTGAACTCATCCTACTCTGATGTAATAGCAATAGATGGGGCACAATCATATTTAGCAACTGGAATGACTTCTATTGGAATTCCTAAGTTCTTTGCTTCTTATTTCATAACTAAGATATATTTCACAAGTGGAACTGTAGCTATGGCGTTAGGATCTGGAATTTGCGCTGCTATAGCTTATGTGGTCACTTATGTTATCCTTTACTTCGTATCAGCCTTACTAGTGACAATACTACTTAGGTTCTTACTTAAAGGTAAAGAAGATGGTAAGGTTGGAATTATCGATAGAATCGCAGGATTGGCATTAAGAATAATAGAAGCATCGGTTACTATTCTCTCAATTATGCTTATAGTGATTGGAATATCGTATGCCGTTCCTAGTCTCAATGAATGGATGGTAACTCAAACAAACTTTGGATCAGGTACAGTTACTTTATCTGGAATCTTCTACAACTTGGCTTGGCAAATCATAAACGCATTCAAACTGTTAGGATAGATGATAATAAAATTCATATAATTCACCTCCTATAGGTGATTGTTTAAACTTTGTATCTCATTACAACGATGATGACTTTTATTGTTGCACTTTCTCTTTGTTCTTTTTCAATCAGATCAACGAAAATATCATCAAAATCCAACCCTTGATTTTCCCAAAGCAAATCGAACAACCGTATGATAAAGAAACCGGAATAAGAAAGAACAACGGGCTTTTTATCTTCAAAAGCAGTGTCATACGCATCATTTCAATATCATTACTCTTGATTACTGTTCGGCGTAATGAACAGAAATGTCAAGTCATTCCATCAACCTTAAAGTTTCTCAAGCAGCCCTCAAATCCGTTTTCTCACCCCGCCAAACTTTATTACCCCATGGTAATAAATTCAATTTATCCAATATCAATATTAGAAAAAGGATTTAAAACTATCGTCTTCCAAAGATTTTTCATCGCATCCGACATAGAAAAGTGAAGAGAAAAGTACATAGTAAAGTACATAGAAAAGTGAAGAGAAAGGTATTCTCATTTTTCGCACTATCTTCTTATCAAGATTAGCGCCGCCGAATGTTAACCCGCGTCACAAGCGAATTTCAAATCACTTCGTGTCAGTGCAATAAAGAAAAAAATCGTCCATAATGCAGCCATGGGTCAAAACGCCGAAGTACTCGGCGATTTCTTTCCTTGTGATTCTTTCGTTGCTCTTTATGAGCTTTTCGAGTTCTTCTTTGCCGAAGGAAGGGTAAGGGCCAAACAGCTCTCATGCCAACAAGGATTTATCAAAAAGGACTATTTGACAATTCTCTAACTCCCCTACTTTTTGGATTCTTTCCTCTCAACGATTCCTTTATTCTGAAGCGATGCGACGATTCTCGAAACGGTCCTTCTAAATATTCACATCCTGTCACTGACGTCAGATAGGAATATGCTCGGATTGGAAAGAAGGATGCTGGGCAAAGTAAGCTCATTGTCCGTCAGATTATCGTTTTTTAATGTGCCATTTAATGTGCCATTTAATGTGCCATGGTTCTTCATGACCTTCATTCTGAACTTTTTCATAATCCTTCTAAGCAATGATCCATTGATTTTTAGGGAATTTTTTAATACAATGAAGCAAGAAATGTTCCCTAATTCAGCAGGAGGCCTCATATGAACAATCAATTCAACATGATACAAGAGCTTTTAATCAAAAAAGCTGAATTAAATGCAAAACTCGCTCTTCTCCCCTATGACGGGACTCCCGAAGTCAAAGAGATAAGTGGTAAGAAATATCTCTATGTCCGCAAAAGAGAACTCGGCAAATTAAAATCCGAATATGTGGACATCTATTCCGAAGAACTTCATAATCTTTTGCTACGCAATGCCAAGGAAGCTAAATATTTAAGGAAAGAGATTCGTAGAATCGAAAGGGAACTTGCATCCTTTGGATATTCAAATGATGAGCTTGAACCAAATGTTCTTCTCAATTTGGACTTTGCCAGAAAAAATATGAAGGTCATCATCTATGATCAAGCAATCCTTGAAGGCTGCGCCACCACTTTTCCTGATACTGAAACTATCATAGATAACGGCAAGGTCAACAATACGAAGGCTGATGACGTGCAAAAAATACTTAATCTCAAACACGCTTGGGAGTTCATCCTAGATAAAGATGTCATTAAATTACCTAGCGATTATTATCTTGCCTCCTACATCGCAAAGCTTGTAAACGAAGGATTCTATAGGGATGGAGGAAGGATCAGAAGCATGCCAGTCACAATCGGTGGTTCTTCTTACATCCCTCCTATTCCAAACGAAATCGATGTTAAGAATGAATTGAACAATATTCTCACAAGCAATATGGACGCAATCGATATCGCTATAGAATTGTGCCTATATGTAGCCAAGACACAAATTTACAACGATGGCAACAAAAGAACTGCGGTAATCTACGCCAATCATTATCTCATCGCTCACGGCAAAGGACTTTTGGCTATTCCAGCTGAGAAGGTACCCGAGTTCAAGCACGAGCTTGTAATGTACTATGAAGGAACTGACACAAAAACCGTTAAAGACTTTTTGAAGGATTGCTATTTGAAGCTGAAGTAAAGGTTCCGTCGAGCAGACTCTTAAAAAACTTTGCGATGAAGGCAAGATAAAGAAGGAAGGCGTCGGAAAGGCAACTTTCTACCACATAGTTTGATTATCAACTTATGGCACTTACAATCATAGTAAGTGCCTTTTTTTCTCACAATTCATTAGTTTGCTCATAATTTCACTACTGCTTTTTGAGAAAGCCATTATTTTTTCATGTCTTTTATTCAAAAAAAACTATGATGAATGCCAAATCTTTTCGATACGTTCTCTATAACCTTGGCAAACATGCTCTCATTTATGAGGCACGCCTGATAGATTTTCACGAGTATGCCTATCTCCATGATGTAATCCAATGCCTTAAGGCTTATTGTATTGGATTAAAATTAAGAAGCCATTCTTTATAAATTGTTTTCGTAAAGAATATGAAAAATATGTTTTTATCAGCTTGCTTATCTCTTTCAATTTAATGCTTTATTCATGTAAGAAAATCTAAATTCAATGAAATGTTATTTAAAAATAAATAACTTTCTAGAAATATAATTCCAAATCATAACGACTAAAGTTCTGATAATAAAGACAAGGATATAAGTCCATTTTAAATAGTCGTAGAACAAAGCTTCTAATCCTATTCCGATAATTAATCCAAATGCAGATAACACTACAAACAACAACATTCCGTACCAAGTTTTAGCATTGGATTTTGTACTGGCTTTATATACCATATAGACTGAGCACAAATAATTAACTATCACACCGACTATAAAGCCCATAGTGACAGCAATAATAGTAATAATTGTTTCAGATAAGCTGGAAGATGCTAATAATAATCTCATTCCATATGTAGTAGCAAAATCAAATACAGAAGCTATGATTCCAACCAAAGCAAATCTAACTATCTCCCAAAACATATTCTTGTCTGAAATCTTATCGTATGCAAACAGCTTCGTTATTATGTAATCATAGAACAAAGCTATTACACTCGCTAAATAGAAGGAAATCCACACAGGTAGGTTAGCATAGTTTGATTGATTGAATAAACAAAGCAATAAATCAAATCCTGCAATTCCGCACACTATTAAAATCACATAATAAACTAAAGATGAAGTCTTTTTAAATTTTGGAGTTTCTTTCGAAGGATTGAATAGGAAGAAACATAATTGAGAAGCTAAAGTAATTCCTAAAAATATTACTGTTCCCCAAGTTATCAAATCTAAGCAGAAGGAATAAGACCCTAGATTGATCATACTATTTGAATCAATCGGTGAAATCATTCCAAGCAAACTAAATAATGATATTAATAAAATAATGATTGCTATTTTACCAATTTCATTTAAAAACTTGAAATTGTTAGATTTCACCATCATTGCTGAATCTATATTATCATCAAATTTAGCAGTTATAATTTCTTTTTCATCAGTCTTTTCTTTTCCCTGATTATTCTTTTCATTAGTCTTTATCAATTCATCTATATCAAAATTAGATGAATTCAAAATATCATCATTTTGTTTTATATCTTCTATCTTCTCTACTTTTATTTGAGGCGTTTTCTTATAAAAGTTCATACTTATTTAACCTCATTTCTAAAGTCTAGATATTCATATAGGACCCCTACAAAAGCAAAGATTAACAACATAACGCCTGAAGCAACTAGGCATGGTATTCCATATGGTGTTTTTACTAATGAAATTCCAATATTGTAGTTGAAGACAATAGACAATGTAGATAAATAATAAATTGCACTAGCAATAGTTAAAGCGTATCCGAACAATCTAGCTTCTCTTCTTCTACAAAAAATAGCTAATGATAATCCACATAATACTGCTACTATTAAGAAAAATGGAATTAATGGATTTACTATTTGGTTGTAATAAAAAATTGATGGACCAGAAGATGAAGTGTATAAAGGCAATAGAATTGAAACGACGAACAATATCATAGAAACAAAAGCTAGAAGCTGCGACAATATTTTTAATATTCCTCTCATATCTATGTTCCTCCATTCATTAAATGATTTTATACTATATTTAGGCTTTTAATTCTTTTACATTAGATATCCCATAAATATTTCTTATCGTTGGAATATCTAATAGCTTTATTGCTTTATATTCACTTTTAAGAAGTCCTCTCTTCTTTAAATCATTGATTGTTTTAGAAACTGTTTGTCTTGTAGTAGATAAAGCTAAAGCAATACTTTCCGTAGACATATGAACAACATTATTTAAAGATTCAGTTTGAATACGACACATGAATTCAACCACTCTTTGTGATGGTGTCCAAACAGCCAAAGCACAGAACTTATTTTCCATTCTGTTGAATAATTGAAACATAGATTTCATGACCAATGAATTCAATTCCGAATCAGTCTTTAATAATTTAAAGAATTTATCTTCTGAAAAAGATAAAATTTCTAAATCTGATTTAGCTATTCCTGTAGTTTTAAAAACAAGATCGGGATTCTGACCCAGAATACCAAAAACATCACCAGCTCGATATAAAAGTGTTGAAGATTCTCTTTCATCTCCTTCATTAGAGAAAACTTCAATCATTTCTCCTGACAAAACAATAAAATCTTTTCTTAAAAGAGATCTATCAGTAAAGACAATTTGTTCCTTGGAAAAATGTTCCACATTAGATGGATATTTAAGCATAAATTTGTATATATCTTTGTACATAAAATTCATCTCCCTTAAGTAAGCACTTTTATGCAAAATTTGTAAAGCACCTTACATTTGTTATTATATAAACATAATATATATATAGGGCTAAAAAAATGTGAAAACCACATTCTTTAAATTATTAGAGAGGTGCATATGGATTCTTCAAGTAATCTTACTTACACAAAAGAAGACGAAATTAAAGATAAGAAAGCTAGTAAAGAAACATTAAAGATTTACTGGGCTTGTCTTAAACCTTCTTGGAAAATGTTGATAGCATCCTTGATATTAACAACCATGGACGCTGTCTTCGAATTATTGATTCCTTATCTTTCCGGTTTGCTCATAACTCAAGGAGTTAATGGGTTGAGATTCGGTGCAGGATTGAGTCAACCAAACTTCTATTACATTTGGCTTTATAGCGGATTGATAATAGGATTGTCGTTATTTGCTATATGTGCACAAGCATCTGCTATGAACATAGACGCAAAGATTTCTAGTGACTTTGTAGAAAGACTAAGAAATACTATATTTTGGAAAGCTGAGCAATTCTCCTTCTCAAATATAGGTCATTTCCCTGTTTCAAAATTGACTACCATGCTATCTAACGATTGTAATAATATTCGTTTCTTCGTGTTGATGCTAACTAGAGCTGGATTTAAATCACCATTGATGATTCTCATATCCTTTGTGTTTATATTCTCACAGAGCTGGTTGATAGGACTTATAACAATTCCATTGTCGATTCTATCATTCATAATCATCGCAATAATCATCAAGAAAACACATCCATTCTTTATCGAAACTCAAACAGCAATCGACAATGTCAACAACAATGTTGAGGAAGATACAGAGGGAATTAGAGAAGTTAAAGCGTTCTGTAGAGAAAAACATATGGATGATAAGTTTGCTAAAGCTAACCAAGATTTAACCGATGTATCATTCACAGCCTTCTCTAGAATGGCAATAGTCTCAGCCATCACTCAATTAGCAATCAGTATAACTATTGGATTGATTCAATATTTCGGTGGTTGGGATTGGATGTACACTGCTACAAATACTCCTTTATGGTTGATATTCAATAATGGAAATCCATTCAATGCAGGCGAGCTTTCTATGCTTTCCAACTTTACAGCAGCTATGACAATGGCTTTCTCATTCCTTTCAATGTTGCTTCAATTTTATGGTCGTGCAGAGGCTAGTAAAGAACGTATCGACAGAGTATTAGTCGAGCCTATCGATATCTCTTACTCACCTAAAGCTAAGACTGAGGATTTTGATCCTGATCATCTTGCAAACGGTGATGTCTCATTCAAAAACGCCTGTTTAACATATGTCGATGATTTATCAAAGTTAGCCTTAGATCCCATATCTATCGATATTCCATCAGGAAAAGTTATAGGAATAGTCGGAGGAACGGGTTCTGGAAAATCTAGCTTTGTAAATCTCATCCCACGTCTTTACGATGCTTCAAAAGGTGAAGTCATAATTGCAGGTCACAATATTAAGGATTATTCAGTTCAAGCTTTAAGAAACGATATCGGTGTGGTCTTACAACAGAACTTGTTATTCACTGGAACTATTAGATCCAATATTCTTTGGGGAAAGCCTGATGCGACCGATGAAGAAATATGGAGAGCTTTGGAAATAGCTCAAGCTGCAGACTTCGTAAGAGGATTTAAAGAAGGATTGGATACACCTGTAGTTCAAGGCGGAAAATCCGTATCCGGTGGACAAAAACAGAGATTGTGTATCGCAAGAGCAATAATCAAAAATCCAAAGATTCTAATCTTGGATGATTCGACTTCAGCTTGTGATATGGAAACCGAAAGAAAGATTAAAGAAGGTTTGTTCACTAAGTTAAAAGGTACGACGATATTCATCATCGCTCAACGTATTTCTTCAGTCAAAGATGCAGATGAAATCATAGTCTTAGACAATGGTAAAGAAGTAGGTAGAGGAACACATGAGGAGTTGTTAAACACATGCCAAATCTATCAAGAAATCGATGCCATTCAAAAGAAAGGAGTTGGTGATTAATTATGAAGAAAAGAAAAGATTCATTTATCACTGGTACTGGTCCTACGATCAACAACGTAACTATTCAATACTCTTGTGGTGAAAAAGGGTATGAAGAACAACAAAACAAGTATAGTCAAAGAAAGAAAGGGTATGGAAAACCTCAACACTCTTGGTCATCATTGATGCGTGTCTTCCATTATGTCGGACCTGATAAATGGAAATTCACTTTTGTGATGTTCGTCACCTTATTATCAGTTCTAATATCTTTGTTAGGTGCTTTTATTTCAGCCCCTTTGGTCGATGGTGTTTTAACTCCAGCTTCCTATGCTGCTACAGGATGGACTTCCATAGATCCTGAGACTTATGGTAATTCACTATCATCGTTAAGTAAGATTGTCTTCAATATGGTCGATTGGACTAAGTCAAATGCACAATTCCAAGCCATGGGTGTTGCAGGTGGAATGTTTGGAATAATGCTCGGACTTTATATTCTTGCTTTCTTCCTATCCATCTACCAGGCTGTATCCATGACAAAGATAGGAACCGACTCTTTAAAAAGAATGAGAAATGATATGTTCTCCAAGATGCAGGATTTACCTCTTTCCTATTTTGATAGAACACCTCATGGAGACATAATGTCTAGATTCACAAACGATGTAGATAATATCTCCCAACTATTCATCAATGGAATGCTAGAAATATTCACTTCAATCATCTTTGGGTTAGGAATCTTATTTTTCATTTTCTATCTCAACTGGTTATTGGCTCTAGTCACTATCTTCATAGAATTAGTAGGTGTATTAATCGTAGTAATAAATGTTCATAGATCGGTATCTGCTTTCTCCGAGACACAGATTGCAATGGGTGAATTCAACGGATTTGCTGAAGAGGTTTTGTCTGGATTAAAAGTAGTTAAATGTTTTTCTAAAGAAGAGGATATGAACAAGATATTTAAATCTATAGATTATCGCCACACTCTTCACAATAGACGTTCAGTATTCTTGTCATCGGTTAATATTCCTATCGTCAACAATATAAACAACATGGCCACAGGAATAATAGCTATGTTAGGTGCAATATTGATAGCTGTAGGTTCTAACATTCCTGGAACTGTTATATCAGTAGGAATCCTAATCTCTTACATTGCATTCCTAAGAATGTTCTCACGTCCATTCAATTCAATATCAAATATGATGACTATGCTCCAAGCTTCTTTGGCTGGTGCAGAACGTATCTTCCAAATGATTGACCAGAAACCCGAACCTGCTCATAACAAATCTTTATGGCGTTCATTCAAGGCTGAGGATGGTCAATATTACTGGACCAATGGAAAAGACATCAAACATGTTCGTGGTGAAGTCGATATGAAGAATGTTTACTTCTCCTACATCAAAGGTCAACAAGTCTTAAAAGACATAACCATGTATGCTAAACCTGGTCAAAAGATTGCTTTAGTCGGTAGCACTGGAGCTGGTAAAACAACCATTACTAATATGTTGACTAGATTCTACGATATAGATTCTGGAACTATTACCATTGATGGAATCGATATAAAAGAAATCGATAGAGTATCTATGAGAAGAAGCATGACACTCGTCTTGCAAGATACACACTTATTCACTGGAACTATCTATGACAACATCAGATATGGAAGATTAAAAGCATCTGATCAAGAATGCGAAAAAGCAGCTAAAATTGCTTGTGCTGATTCCTTCATAGAAAAGCTCCCTGATGGTTATAACACTGTAATTAGTGGTTCTAACGCATCATTATCTCAAGGTCAAAAACAATTGCTTTCAATTGCAAGATGTGCCGTCGGTAATCCTCCTATTCTAATTCTCGATGAAGCTACATCTTCAATCGATACAAGAACGGAAAGATTGATTTCCAAAGGTATGGATAACTTGATGCGTGGAAAGACAACATTCGTCATTGCACATCGTCTATCTACTATTCGCTATGCCGATTGTATCATGGTCATGGATCATGGAAAGATTATCGAAAGAGGAACCCATGATCAGCTTATAGCACAAAAAGGATACTACTATAAGCTTTGGACTGGTAAAGCTGAATTGCAATAACAAATAAAAGCTAGCTTTTTATTTGGGTCTTTTGTGCTTTAAAAATTCAAGTTAGCAATTTAGAATTGCTAACTGTTAGTTTACTAATCAGTATACACAATTAATATACTAATATCCTTAGATAAGCTCGCTAAGTTACATGCAATCATTATCTATAAGTATCTGTTCCGATGATAGAAAAGTATTAGAAATTTTCAAGTCAGCAATTGATAAAAATACTGATTCTAAATTATCTTCTCAAATCAAGACACCTCATCTTAGGGAGCAAAGAGAATGGAAAGATATTTAGCGATACTTCCACGCCCGTGACTTGCAAGATCCCCAACGTGTGGAGAAACCATCTCATAGCTTATCTTTAAGCATACTAGGAAAAGGTAGACCTCTCCTTCGTCTAGAGGAAGATTTTTATATCTTAGAAACAGAAGGAACGCAATCGATGTCATCTACAACAAGAGCCCTGGAGTCTATCCGTCATGCAAAAAAAGTCTGAGGTCCTAGAGCAGGATAGCCTCAAATGCACCGGCCTCAAGTGGTTCATGATGAGGCACAAAGAAATATCTAGGAAATATCCAGTGGTCCCATATTCGTCAACATAATACAATAAAAAATGTTGCAACATTTAATTCATACTATGTTTTTAATATTAAAAGCGAGGATTTGAATCCCCGCTTTTTTAAATCGAATAAAGTTAGAAAGTGACTTGAGTATTAGACTCGGGCTCTTTTCCACCCTTCTTTCTTCTTCTGAAAGTCATCTTTCTTACTGCGATATCAGCTAAGTAGATAATGACAGACAATAACAAGATATAGACATTAGTAGACAAATAACTTGCATGTACTTTTTCATCATCAGACATCTTATACTGAATATTATCTACATCATATAAATCTCCACCAGCTTGTTTTGTGAGACTATAGAGTAAATCATTTGAGTTGTCATCGAAGAAATTGAATTCTTTTGAATAATCGAAATTGATAAATACTTTAGAAGTAACAGATTCCGTTTTTCCACTATCATCAATTCCTGTATAAGTCAATTCAGCTTTATATTGACCTGTTGTAGGTGTAGAGATGACTGCACTATAAGTTTCACCATCGAAAGTCAAAGTATAGTCAGTAGATGTATTAGTATTAGAATCAGTAATCTTAGCCGTCAATGTAGCATCACTCTTACTGACATTAGGAGAAACAGACAAATTGACTGATGAACCATTGGGAGTATAAGACACGCTCAAGATTGAATCTGTATGCTTGTCTGGCAAGCTTTGAGAAATCATATTCTTGAAGAAGGTCTTTCCAGCTAAAGATCCACGCAATGTATTAGTCCAACTCTTATTCGTTCCACCTATCGAGGAACTGAAGGTAGAGACTTTACCAAGTCCGTAATTCCAATAAGCATACAAAGGAACAGCGATAACACTTGCTGAATAAGCACTATCCATCTTTACGTACTGAACAGAAAGAACAGTTGAAGCACCATCTTTACTTCTAGAATAATAATATCCACCGATAGAACCTAACTTATTCACGACACCTTGCAAAGTTTTATCCTTCTTCAACAAGTATTGGATCTCAGCGTTTTCATTAATTTCTACTTCATCTATCGTCTCATTAGTGACGAAGCTCTTCATGATGTTGGATAGATTAAGAATTGAGCTGCTATCCAAGTATTGGAAACGTCCATTTCCTAACTTTGCCAATCTCTTCAATAAAGCAACACCATTCTTATAACCGATATCGATGAATGAACAAGAAATGTTCTCATTGCTGATATTGATAACTTTATCTCTCAAAGATTCATCAGTATCAGAAGATTGACCATCGGTCAAAGTAATGATGCTCTTGTATTCAGCAGCAATACCCTTGATTTGACCATAAGCAGCTTCCAAACCTTTGAGCATTTCTGTTCCACCACCAGAGGTAATTTTGTTTTCTATGTTCTTGATGATTTCATTTCTACCATCTTCAGAAGTAATAGAAGTCATAGGCTGAACAATAGTGACGTTAGATTCAAATGTGACAACTGAAAGCTGATCACCCTTATTCAACAATTTAGCAACTTCCTTAGCACCCTCTTTAGCATTGTTTAAACTTGCACCGGACATTGAACCAGAGCTATCAATAAGAAGGACGATAGCTCTAGAATCACTAGGCTGTGATTGAACAGGGAGCATATCGTTATAAGTGCTAAGCGATACATCCTTGGTATCATCCTTATAATCCATCAAATGAGTATTTCCTAAAGTAAGTACACTCTTTCCATACTCTCTAACAGCAATATTTAAGTTAGAGATGAATTTATCGTAGTTTTTAATAGTCTTCATATCGACATTCGACAATACGATTTCATCATATTTAATAAGTTCGGTTAATTCAGTAGGGACTTTAGTAAATCTAGTGCTATTTCCTTTAATTTGAGCATCGACTTTAGTATTGGAACTAAATCCACCCAAAGCTTTAAATTGAGTCAACTCATCCGCAGTATTACCGATAAAGAGCAAGTTGAACTTATCACTTACATCTTGAGTAAATAATCTTGAATTGTTCTGTGCAAAAGTATCCAAGAATCCGACATCTTTTGTTGCTGATACAACAACTTTATAGTTATATGTTCCAGCGATAGATGTATCTAGAGTGAAGCTGACGATATTCACACCATTAGATAAATGAGTATCTTTAGATTGGCTCACTTTATCATTCAAATACAAACTAACTGTAGCATTAGTATCATCGGTAGCATTGATTGTCGCATCGACTTGCTCATCTCTATTTAAGAAGGTGCTATCGTTATAAGCTAATGAAGTCAAAGAAACTTCATGAGTATAATCGGCATCGATATCTACAGCATCCAAATGAATACCTTTACTCATGATTGTCGACATTGCATCGACAGCAGAGTTATCAGTTTCAACACCATCAGATATCAATGTGATTCTCTTGATGACATTTTCATCAAACTGAGTTACAGTGAAATCCAATGCACTCTTTATATCTGTAGCAGTATAGTCAAAACTTTTATTGCTATAAGCATCTTTGATCGAATTGAATCTTTCACCAGGTTTGGATAAAACAACTGCATTTCTTCCAAAGGCTATAACACCGACTTTAGTGCCTGGTACTTTCTCAGCTTCTTCCTTAGCTTTATTGATGGCTTTGTCAATCTTAGTCTGTGATTCCTTAGTACTGGCAGAAGCATCAGCGAGAATATAAACATCAGTGTTGCTATTAGTGACGAGTATCTGTGGATTTGCAAATGCAAAAGATAGAGAGACACACAACAATAAATGAAGAACCAAAGAAATTATATTCCTCTTGTTGTATCTCTTCTCTTTCTTCATCATGAAGAATCCGACGATAACACCAGCCACCAAAGGGATCATTATAAATAATAACCACGGGTTCCAAAATTTAAAATTGCTCATGTCCGTACAGTATCCAATCCGTCAAGAAGAAGACTACAGCAACAATGACGAAAGGAAGAATATCGTCATAGATTGCATTAGCCTTTTGCTCTTGGCTATTCTTAACAATCGACCTCTGCTTGCCATCAGCTTTCAAAGGATCACTCTCATCACTAGGATATGCAGAGTAGAAGTTGACAACTTTCTCTCTTCCAAAGTAATTAGTGACTTTGACTGAATAAGTTCCAGCTTCTTCAAGCCTATATGTTGTCAAATCAGTCTTGCTGATAGGTTCTTCTTTGCCTGATGGAGTAGTAACTACAATAGTCTTAGCATTGTCAGGCAAGGAGAATGTAACTGTATCTCCAGCCTCGTATTTGAAAACATCCAACACCTTAGGATTCGAATAAGAAATGAAGTTTCTCATCAAGATAATGTAATCGGCCAACATAGGAAGATCTGAGTTTTGCAAGTCGAAGTTACATACGATTTGTCTCTGATTGTTATCGTTCTTTCCGGCAAAGACGAAAGGAACATTGTCACAAGAGAGAAGAACTGTGAATTTGTTGTTCAAGGTATAACGTTTATACTGACCGACTTTAATAGAATTTTTCATTGACAAATTCTTTGTCAATTGTTGGAAAATAAGGTCACTAGAATTGCTTGTATATTTAGCAAGAGCACCAGGATTGACAGGCTTTACCTCTTCCTGACACACGAATCCACAGCCTTTAACACTGTCGACATTGAATAGCCAAACAGCCCCGTCGGCAGGAAGTTGCTTGGGCGAATATCCATCGAAAACATAAATATCAAATCCTGTAACCGATGAATACAAAGCATATTCAGAAGATTTCATGACTTCATAGCGAATTCCACAATTGTTTGAATTCAAAGCAGAGAATGCTGCCTCGTAATACAAAGGATTAGAACTTACCAACAATATCTTAGTGATATCACCTTCACTACGATACAAATAATAATCGTTATCTTCAGGAAGCTTGTCTTCATTTAAGACACTAGCTTTGATAGACTCATAAGTCTTATAGTTCCCAGCCAAATCAGGAATATCGACACTGATATCGCTCAATTTACCTTTTTCTACATTTAGTCTCTTTTGGCCCAATGATTTATCATTGACAAAGAACTCAACTTTAATCTCAGTATCTTCAGCATATGATATGACCTTGGTTTTCAAAGTCATAACTTTCTTCCTTGAATCATATGAATATTCAAGGTTTTTGATAGCGTAATTGTTATCTTTAGAGCTAACATCCAATACTTTGAGATTATCACCAGGATTCTCACCCAAATCGATAGTTTCATCAGTAGCGATGTAACAAAGACTTCCTTTATTCTCTGAAACCATGGATTGAGCTATACTCAAAGCATTATCCAAATTCGAATTGTTATCATCAATCGCAGCATTATCGATAAAAGAATTAAATATATCGACATCTGAAATATTTTGGCAAACAGCTTTGGTGCTAGAATCAGCTAAAATCAATGAAAAGGTACATCCGTTGGTGCTATTAGCAACGACATCTTTAATCTTTTCCTTAGCGACATCGAATTTAGTCTTAGTATCGTCATCAGCACTCTTCATCTTCATACTAGCTGAAGAATCCAAGATGAAGACTATGTTATCAGCACCATTCTTAAAAGAGAATATAGGCTGAGCCAAGGAGAAAGCCAAGAATACTATTGCACAGCATTGAAGGATCAATGCTAACAATTTAGAAAAAGTATTGATAGGATTTTTCTTCTTGATAAACTTCTTACTGAGTTCCCAGACGTAGCTGGAAGAAACAGTATCTTCCTTATACTTATTCAGCAAGATATAGATGACGATAAGTACAGGAATAGCGAGGAGCAATAAAAGTCCCCAAGGATATTGAAAGCTCATTTTATCACCCCCTTGCTGATCATCTTATCTAAGAACAATTCTCTCATAGGCATTGAAGTCGGATAGAAGATATAATCAGCTTCACGAGAAGCACAGAAGTGAGATAAGTTATCTTTGATATATTCCAAAGCAGCTGTGTAAGCCTTCAAAATATCTCTACTTACGTTTCCTTTATAAAACCTATCTGAATCCTCACAATCGTAGAGAAGACTCTTACCACGAGCGGTAGGATTTATCTCTTCATTTGCCAATAATTGAATACAAAGAACATCTCTTCTCTTTTGTCTCAAATAGTCGATGGCATCAAAATAATTGTTATCGGTTAAGAAATCAGAAATGATGATACTTTTTCCATCACCATATCCAACTTGGCTCTTAATGATAGCATCACTGATGAAGCTATCACCACCGAACTTTATCTTGTTGAGACTCGATACACTTTGAAGGAATCTCTCTTTACCGACTATTTTTTCAAACAATGGTTCGACTCTATGTCCGTTGATAGTATAAATAGAAACTCTATCCATCTCAGAAACAGACAAGTACGCAAGCGTAGTAGCTAAGCGTAATGCAAAATTACTTTTGTTATAGAAAGACATAGATCTAGAAGTATCTATGTAGATTCTAGTATTCATCTGCTTTTCATCCAAATAAAGCTTGATGTATAACTCTTCAAATCTACCGTAAATATTCCAATCTATCTTAGTAATATCATCCCCTTCGATATACTTCCTATAATCCGCAAATTCACATGAAGAGCCATATTTCTTGGATTTATGCGATCCACCGAACAAGCCGGCTACATTGTCTTTGACAGCCATCGAGAATAGCTCGACTTGTTGCAAAAATTGCTCATCAATAATTTGTTTCATAGGCTACTTAGCCTTTCTATTCTCTTTGATAAGTAATCCTATTACATCATCGACAGACAAATTATCATTAATTGCGTTGTAATTGACTTTGATTCTGTGTCTCAAGACAGGGAAAGCCAAAGCATCGATATCATCATAAGAAACATTGTAGTTTCCTTCCATCAAAGCCTTGATCTTACCACCAGTGATAAGAGCCTGACAGGCTCTAGGTGAAGCACCGAACTTAACATATTTTCTAGCGACTTCAGAAGTCTCATCAACTTCAGGGTGAGTTTTGTGGACGAGTCTCATAGCATAGTCCAAGACATCTTGAATCACAGGAACTCCGACAGCAAACTTTCTCATTTCCAAGATGGTGTTTCCATCGACGACAGGTGTAGCCTTTTCAGATTGATCAGCTTGTGTCATCGTGACGATGTCACCCAATTCTTGAACTGAAGGATAATCCATAGTCAACTTAAACATAAAACGGTCCATCTGAGCTTCAGGCAAAGGATAAGTACCATCTTGTTCGATAGGGTTCTGAGTAGCCAAAACGAAGAAAGGCTCTGCCATAGGATAGTTAACACCACTAACTGTAACCTTATGCTCCTGCATGACCTCCAACATAGCTGCTTGAGTCTTAGGAGTAGTACGGTTGATTTCATCAGCTAAGACAATTTGAGCAAAGATAGGTCCTTTTTGGAAGGAAGTAGTCAAATTACCATCTGCACCTTTTCTGATAACATTAGTACCAGTGACGTCGTTAGGCATCAAATCAGGAGTAAACTGAATTCTGGAGAATGGCAAGGACAATGTTTGTCCCAATGAACGAACTAATCTTGTTTTTCCAGTTCCAGGAACACCTTCGAGCAAGACATTACCACCAGCGATAATAGCGGTAATAACATTGTCTATAACATCATCCTGACCTACGATATCTTTGTGAACCTCTTCTTTAATCTTAGCAATAGATTCACTAAATTCTTTAAGCATTTCTTCGTTTTCCATGTTTGAGTTTCCCCTCTTTAATATTAAATATACAACCTTAGTCTAATTACCACCCTGTCCAGCATTATCGCCAGTTCCAGAGTTGTCGCCAGTTCCAGTGCCGGTGCCGGAATTGTTTCCACTTCCGGATCCGGAGTTATCTCCGGAATTATCGCCACCATACAAATACTTGAAGTAATCAGAGACAGAAGAATCTACATCGCTATCGCCAGAGTCTTTAGCATCGTTAGCGGCTTGACCTTGGTAATCTTTGATAACTTCACCATAACTCTTGGATCCCTCATCTCCGGTGTAAACCTTATCGTTTCCTCTATAGTTGGTGTTTCCTTCTCCACCACCAGCTCCATCTCCTTTGCCTTCACCTTTTCCTTCACCTTGCTGTCCGCCACTTCCTTGACCTTGGCCATTGCTTTGAGAACCGTTTTGGCCATCACCTTGGTTTCCTTGATTATTACCTTGGTTTCCTTGATTACCTTGTTCACCTTGATTGCCCTGGTTACCTTGGCTACCGTCTTGATCGCCGCTGTCGCCAGGCTTACCATCACTAGAACCACCATTACCGCCACCGCCATTTTGAGTAGGATCGATAAGATCTTCCATCTTTTTCTTTACTTCTTCAGCTAAGGCAGTGTTGCTATTTTCGATTTGAACATCAGTAATTAAGTCAGATAAAGCTTGTTCGAAAGCAGTATAAATACCCTGTTTCAAAGTAGTGATTTTTGCACCGTTAGAGCTACCACATGCCTTGGCCTCTGGAGAGTAAGCTTTGAGCTTTGTGCTCAATATATTGAAAATTCCATAGATTTCATCGGTAGATTCAACCTTAGAAGCTTTCAAAGAATCATCGATATGAGCTGCCCAAGTATCCAAATAGCTACCTAACTTTGCTCCATCAGAACGAATATCGCTCAATGAATAAGGCTTCAAATATTCGTTTCCATCTGGATACATAGTGAGATATCCATCTTTATCTTTGTTAGTGGCTGACTTCTTTATTTCAGTGTTGTCTTCCAACCAGTGGAATCCATCAGTGATGATTTGGTTATCAGATATTCCAGTGTCACCATTGAACATTCCGATTCCGACCTTAATAAAGAATGTATCGCCGTGTGTTTGAAGTGCAAGACCGATTTCCTCTTTGACGTTTACTCTATTCAAAGCATCATCGACTTGACCTTGAGCATCTTTAACTTTCTCAGTTCTAGAAGCGATATCAGTATCATTTTCCAAATCAGCTTGTAGTTTTTCTAAAATTGCAAACAACTCTTGTTTGAATTCCTCAGAAGCATCCGATTTAGAAATGTAGTCCTCGATGTCTTTGATGATATCCTCAGTAGGACCATTAAAGTCTTTGTCATTATTTCCAGGATTTATAATCGTATTAAATCCTTCTTTAATTTGATTTGTAAATAAAGAAGTAGTGAGTAAGGAAGCTCCTAAGACTATTGCAGGTAAAGTCCAAACAGCAAGCTTTACAGTCATCTTCTTAGGATTTTGCTTCTTGACTTCGACTTTAGCATCTTCTCTTTGCTTATCGATCAAGAATGAGCTCTTTCCTTGGAACTCCACCATTGTTGCACATTTCTCTTTGAGATTGTAAGTGGAGTCGATTCTCTTTGCAATATCGCCTTCCTTAGGATTCTTGACAACGCAGTAAATAACTGCAGTTACCAACATAGCTAACACTCCACCACAGACCTCAATTGTGATATAAGGCCAGGTGGTCAATTTAGCCAACAAAAAGGACATTACCAGGATTGCAGATACGACCAATCCCAAAGCCAATCCCCACAAAGAACCTTTAATAATGTTCTCTAAAACAAGTTTTCTCTTATATTGTTTTAACATAAGCTAACTCCTTTCTACATAATGGATAAAAGCTAATTCAATTTTTAAATATTTATATCAACTTTAATTTAACTTCTCTCCACATTTCCTCGCTCTTTGAGCTACTAAATATTAACACTAAATATAAAATTAATCAAATAAATAGGTTGAATATACTTTGTATTCTTGCTGAAAGTACTTTCATACCATTTTCTTAGCAATATTTAGGCCTTTTCGAATGCCAAATCTCATAATAAAATATCCAGCCCCTCAAGGGGCTGGATATCGACTAAAAGTATCTAAAAAGTTGAAATAGAGTATTTATTGAGATACTGTTTAAGCCTTGTCGAATGCAGTCAAAGTCATAGCGACTTTGATTTCAGTTCCGATGTTAGGCTTGATATCTACAGTACATATTCTTCCATTCTTCTCACAATAGCCGGTTAAAGACTTATAAACGACATCGTTACTGACTATGTAAGTTTCTAATGTATGCCAACCAGCAGCATCGAATGCAGTCTTAGCAGCTGCAATTTCAGAATCACCACCATAGTTATATCCAGTAACAACCAATTGATTGCTAGAGCTATAATAAAATGTATATGGTTCATCTACACCCATGTTGAAGTAAGGAACATCGAAATTCAACTCATTCTTCATTCTTTGCTTCACATTTGTGTGCCAATCTGTTCTTGTGACGGAAGAGAAGTTTGGTAAGTAGAAGATAGTAGCTTCGATTCCATTCTCATCACTGGCTTCAGATGAATAATTGCTTTGGTAAGTAATCTTGAAATAAGATCCATCTGGATTTGTCTTAGTAGCGACAACTGAAGGATATGTGTAGTATCCGAATGGACTATAAGTAGTCTCAAATCCAGCTGCCTCTAAGGCTTCTACCGCTTTATTTACATAAAGAGGTGAGAAGACTGTATTTCTTGTATATAGTCTAAGTTTTCTATTCCAACTGATTAAATCTGAAGGAGTAGAAATACCCATATCTTCACCTAATCCTGTTGTAGGAAGATAGATGAACGGATCGACTGCATGATTTTGGAACAAATAATTCATCTGATAAACGATATCTTCATCATTAGAAGCATTAGCCTTAGTCAATGATGCCCAAGTTGAAGGTGTAGTAGGGAGATTAGATACGGCCAAATCATGATAAACACTCATTGTTATTTTGTCAGAATACTTCTTCACCAAGATTCTAATCTGACTTCCATCACTCAATATCTTATATCCGCCCATACAATCCTTAGATGTAGAATCGGAAGAGAATGCAGAACAATAATCAGCGTGCCAGCCTCCATCAGCAGTATCAGCATCCAGTTTAGTCTTAGCCAATTCCAATACATCATCGTTCCAATCACTTCCAGTGATAGTGATAACATTCATAGTTGTACCTATGGTCTTCGTTGCAACAGAAGGTAAGACTGTTCCTAAATAGATATATGGAATAGCAGATTCGCTTCCAAATTCCTGTGAGAAAGCAGTCTTTATTTCAGCGGTCCACTCCTTACCATTTTCAGGAATGAATCCTTCCTGATAAGTAATCTTGATATAAGGAACATCAGTTGAAATGTCCCTAGCTATATGAAGAGTTAAAATATCTTTATTAGCTAGTTTATACGTGAAGTAAAGGGATGTGCCATAGGATCTGCTCGAATCATAAACGAATCCTTTATCTGAAGAGAATGCTGCTTTAGCATTAGTGAATATCTTGCTATCATATGCATTTCCATAGATATCGAATTCCCTGGCCTTTGCATCATATGTATACATAAGATATTTTGTTCCCAAATATAAGTATGGAAGATCAAAATCCTCACCATATGCTGTATGCAAAGTATTAGTGATTTCACTAGTCCAAGCGGTAGGAGCATTGTCCTCATCGTATGTTTCATCATATAAAATTGTATTTGAAATAGAAGGACTATAAGAACTATTAGAATACTTGAAGGAAATCTTCAACGTTCTACCATCATCAAAGGTCTTAGTAGCATACAAACCTTTAATATATGCTTCATCATGAGAATACAAAGAAGTACACATCGTCAGCTGGGTGTCCCATCCAGCAGCATCGAAAGCAGCCTTTGTATTCAACATGAAGCTTTCAATATTGTCGTAGCTAAATTTTAGATTGAATTCCAAACTACCATCAGCAAACTTGATTTCATCTTCTGTACTGCCTGTATCAAAGAAAGGAATAGATACATTTTCACCTAAAATCTTTATGACAGCCTTAGCTCCTTCAGACCAATCAGTAGCAGTAGTTGCAGGCATAACAGTAGACTTAGCTATTTCAATATATGCAGTTTCGTCATCGTCTTCTCCATCCTTGAATAAAGCAACCTTATAAACATTTCCGTTGATTTCCTTGAGAGCTATTCTTTGAACCAAGCATCTACTCGAGTAATCCTTAGTTGAATCGAAATCCTTTATCAAAGTCCATCCACTATCGGAATCATATGCAGTATCAAATAACTCGATAGTCTTTGCATCATACTTTCCACCACAAATGATGAAGTTAGGATCATATTTATCCACATCGCCATACACATAAGGAGTTGTAGTTCCTATATATACAAATGGAATTTCATCCATTCCATCCGTGTACTTAGCTGTGAATTGAGTCTTGAGATCATCCGGCCATGCGGTCAGTGAAGAAGGTGTGAATATTTCAGTCCTGGAAACTACAAAAATAGGATCTCCATCGATGTTCTTTTTGATGACAGCCTTATAATCATTGATTCCAACAGTTTTACTGAACGTCTTGCTTGTCTCTTCAGCTGTATCATCAGCCTCTGCTTCAGCAACTTGCTCAGTCCAACCATCACCCTCAAGTGTCTCTTTAGCCTTAGTCAAGAGAGAATCATCCCAAAGTTTCCCTTTCAAATATAATTTTCTTGAATTTGTATTGTAAGAATTAACTTCAGGGCTGACTGTTCCTAAATAAATATAAGGTAAAGTAAGTCCACCCAAAGACTTAGCTATGTTATCTTTGACAGTCTTAGACCAGTGATCCTGGTTAGTGTTATCGAACTTTTCATCCAAAGATACGACCACCTGTGCTTTATTATGATATGTACCTAAAGTAGCTACTAATACACTTCCATTATCAGCAGTATAAGTGGCAGTATACTTGCTCATATCCTGTGGATCTTGTGCTACAGTCCAGATAGGATCAGCAAAAGCTTCTTGGAAGATATCACATACTTGGTCGTCCCAAGTACCACCAGTGATAGTCATGACCTTTGTAGGATCAGCTGAGAAATCGATTTTATAATTCTTAGTTCCTAAATAGATAAAAGGTATGATATCAAAGGCACCTAAATAGTCACTCATATCTTCCTTTTCTTCATTTGCCCAATCACTTACGGAAGTTTCATCAAATTTTTCAGACCAATATGCACGTAATTCAAACAAACCATCTTTGTTCGCTTCGACTATAACATCGATGTCAATTTTGTCGCTATTTGCAACAAAAATGCTATTGACAACCATACAACCCCAATCATAGCTGATATAAGTATCCTTAGCATCTTGAAGGTTGGATGAGACAAACTTATTTCCGACCAAAAGAAGATAGGACTTATACCCATCATTAGCATCATCACTTACATAAGATACATCTATGCTTTTACCGATATCGATATAAGGAAGAATATTACCTCCTAAATACTGAACCATGCTAGCAGTAACTTCCTCAGTCCAAGGTGAATCCTCTGGTTTGATGATATCGGGATCATCTTCTTCATCAGGGGTAGAAGGGGTAATTGTAGTTTCGCTTACACCACCCGCACCTGTATCAGATTTAGGGACGTCAGGCTTAGGTGTAGCAGTAGAAGGCTTACCAGTATCAGTAGCCTTAGGAGTCGACACTGTACTAGTTGGTTTAGTAGGATTACAACTAGTCAAAAGAATAGGTAACAATAATGCTGAAAAACTTAAAATTTTTCTATATTTCATATAACATATTTCCTTTCGCTCTTTTGAGCTGAAAATATAATAACACAACATTTTTAAATGTTAATACCTTTATCAATTTAATTTATAATTAAGTATACAAACCTAAAAGTGTTAAGTTTTATTTTATATTTGAGTTATCTACTTTAATTTTGTCAAGTGATATACAAAAATAAGCTACTGATCTTTAGAAGCTCAATAGCTTATATAAATTAATATAGAAAATAAATAATTGCTGTTTAACTAATCATTAAATTCAAAGGATGGATGCACATTCTTTACAAATGTAATTCTAATTTTGAAATACTGGAAAGTAGAATAAGTCCAATATATTTCAGGAATAACATTTATTTCATAGTAATAGTAACCAGTCTTGGAATCCTTATAAATAGCTTGTATCGATTTAGCTAATTTATACATAGCATTGTCGTAAGAACTACCTTCACTCGAACTATCATAATATCCTAGGTTATTATGTCCTTCCTTGACAGTCCATCCTGCATCAGTCAAGACTTGAGCAATATCATCCATTTGATTCTCGTCGTAGTTCATCGCATTGATATAGACCAATAAATATTTAAAGTTGTTAAGATAAAAAACTGCTGAATCCTTATAGGAATCAGCAGTTAATTATCATTTTTTCTTCTATATATTAAATAATAAATTTAGAATCAAATCTTTGTATTGAATAAACAACAGTATAAGTAGCACTTGAAGAATATTTGCAATACAAATTAGGCTTAGCTGTAAAAACAAACGCATCATCACCTATTGTTTTTGTCGCTGTAATTACTTTTGTTAAAGCATATGATTTTGAGCTTGGTACTTCATATGACATAGATGTCAACCAACCATCCGCATCTAAAACTGTAGTAATTTTGCTAAACTCATCTGCATCATAATTAAATCCAGTAAAATAAATTCTATCAGAGGTAGCAGTTGTCGATGGCGAAGTATATAAAGCCGAGTATCCAGTTTTACTAACTCCTATATTGAAATAAGGAAGAACAAATCCAAACTTTGTTTCCATATATCCTTTAGTCTTATCATTCCATTCAGTTATAGAAGAATAATTTGAATATGAAGGCAAATAAACAATTCTCACATCATATCCAGGTTGAGTCGGCTTGGTGGCAGTTGCACTAGGATATGATGATGAATTTGTAGAAATATGAATATAGAATTGAGATCCATCTGTATTTTTGATATGAGCAATTATTGATGGGTAAGCTCCATGACCAAAAGCATCCAAATCAATTTCATATCCAGCATTTTCAAGGGTATCAGCTATTCTATACAAATTTGATGGTGCAAATTCAACATTATATGAATTGAAATGAACATACTTATTTGAAATTTCCGTTGTTGACGATGACACGTTAGGTAACTTTAATCCATCTTTTAAGAGTAAGAATTCTGGAATAGTTTTATTGTCAAATACTGATGCCATAGCAGTACTCAACTTATTAGAATCTTTGGTCGCAGTAGCATCAGTTAAATCATTCCAAGTTTTAACTGTAGCAGTCGAGTCCACTTTATCATAATAAATGTTTAATACGATAGGAGTTTTAACCTTATTAATAGTCGTAGAATTTTTCTTCAATTCCAAACGCAAAGCAGAATGATCACTGTAGATTTTATAAGCTTGAATAGATTGAGTAGTTCCTTCAACTATTTTAGTATGCCATCCACCATCAGTTGTATCAGCATCTAACTTTTCTTTAGCCAAATCTATAACTTCACTATTCCAAGTAGAACCAGCAAGTTGAACATATAATTCATCAGTTACTTTCTCATTCTTAGTAATATAAGGAGTAGCTGTTCCTAAGTATATGAAAGGAATGCAAGTTTCACCTTTCAAATCATCCTTTAAAATAGTCTTTACATCAGTAGACCAATCAGTAACTGTTCCATCGTAGAAAGCTTCAACATCAGTCAAAGTAATCAAAGGTCTTGAATTAGATTTGGATAACTTTACGGTTAAAGATTTTCCATCAGATGATGTCTTCGTTGCATTTAAAGTGATTGCGTTTGTAGTTACATTATTAATAGTAAAACCATTATCTATAAGAACTTGTTTTGCTTCTGCAATAACAGGGTTAGTCTTATTATCTCCCCAGTCTCCACCCCAAATTTGCATTGTTTTACTAGTTTCATTGTAAGTATAAATAGGACGATTTGTACCTAAATAAATATAAGGTAACACTGATCCAAAATTTGTCTGCATAGCTTCTTTCAAGCTATCACTCCAGTCAGTAGGTGCGTTTTCCTTATCGTATGTAGCTTCAAAACCGGCAGTTATAGTTGTCTTTTGACCAGATTTCTTTCCATTTCTTCCTAATTCAGCTTTTACAAATACTTCTTCACCACCAAATGTCTTAGTCGCATAAACTTTATCAATATAACACTCAGAAATATAAGAAGCAGTGAAGAAGAAATCACCACGATAAGTTAGTGTGACATCCCATCCAGCTGCTTTAAATGTATCATAGAAGCCTACTAAGTGAGATACAGCGTCATCATGAGCATATGCATTATTAATAGTCAAAACTCCATTACCAAATTTAATTTCATCAGCATCTTTTCCTGTATCGAAGAATGGAATTTCAACATCACTTCCTAAAATACTAGAAACAACTTCTTTTGATTCAGCCGTCCAATCAGTATTAGCTGTTAAAGAACTATTAACAAATTTTCTAATTTCAAACGATGTAGTTTTGTTTTCATTTTTTCCAGTTGTGAATAATCCAACTTTATATGTAGCATCTAAATTGTAAAACTTTTTCACCGCTGTTCTATAAACATAAGTGCCACGTGATGAATCCTTAGAATAAGTATTCATTTCACTTGCTACATACCATCCGTCTTCTTCAAATAATTGATCGAATAAAGTTATGACTTTTTCATTATATGCTCCGCCATAAATGACCATTTCACTATCATCTATATATGTAGTCGTATCAATATAAGGAGAAGCTGTTCCTAAATACATAAAAGGAAGAATTTCGTCAATTCCATCGGTGAATTTATCTGCAAACCCATCTTTAATAGCTTGAGTCCACGCAGTTATTGTAGATGGATCATAGTTCTCTGTCTTAGTCACAACTAGCTTAGGATAATATTCACCTTCAGTCTTTGCTGCTTCTTTTGTTAAAGTAGCTTTATAACTATCATGTTCTCCACCTAATGAAAACTCGACTTTAGTCTCACCTAATGGTGTATCAGTATCATCAGTTGCATCATCTGCTTGATCAGCTTCTACTTTATCAGTCTCAGTCTCTTTGACTTCAGTCCATCCACCATTGGTTACAAAAGCTTCTCTAGCACCATCAAAAATAGAATTGTCCCACAAACCACCTGATAAAGTTAATTTCCTTGAATTTGTATTAGTAGAATCAATTGTAGGATGAACAGCGCCTAAATAGACATAAGGAAGTGTCTTACCATTGCAGATATTAGATATTTCAGTCTTGACATCTGATGGCCAGTCAGTTTGATTCTTTTTGCTGAACTTTTCATTCAAAGCTACTGTCATAGTAGCTTTATTACCTGTTCCTTTTGCTAAAGTAGCAACCACTGTGGTTCCACTCAATTCATCTGTATAGGTAGCAATTTCTTTAGATGCATCTTCAATATCTACTTCAACTACCCAAGTAGTTCCAGCAAAAGCATCTTCAAAAACTTGATCGACTTGATCATTCCAAGTTCCGCCAGTCACAACCATCACTTTAGAAGTGTCATCGTTAAATTCCACTAAATAATTAGTTGTTCCCAAATATACGAAAGGAATGTTGTAATACTTTCCAAAATAATCTTTTAGCTTAGTCTTCTCTTCATCCTTCCAATTAGTGACAGCTTCAGGATCAAATGGCTCTGTATAATAAGCCTTCAATTCAAACAAATCTTTATTACTAGTAACTGAAATTTGAAGATGTTGTTTCTCTGACTTAGCATAAAAACTAGTGTCATAGACCATAGTAGACCAGCTGTATCCATCGTATAAGTTTTCAGCATCTGTCAAATTTGCTTCGACAAATTTCTCGCCAGTCAATACGAGACTCGATCTATAGTTATCTTTGGAGTCATTCTCATTCCATTTAATGTCGATATCTTTTCCAATATCGATATAAGGCAAAATGTTGCCTCCTAAATACTTGACCATAGCTTCAGTGACTTCTTCACTCCAAGGAGAATCCTCTGGTTTGATGATGTCAGGATCATCTTCAGGTTCATCAGGGGTGGAAGAAGTTGTCGCTTTTACACCGGTATCAGTTTGCTTTGAAGTAGGTGCAGTATTGACAGTAGACCCAGGCTGAGTAAAAGTCGGAGAAGAAAGAGTTGAACTAGTCGGATTTCCACAACTAGTCAACAACAATGGTAATAAAAAAATAGAAAATGTTAGTGCTTTTTTGTGTTTCATAATACATATGCTCCTTTTGCTTTTTAGAGCAAAAATAGTTTATCACAACGAAAAGAACTCAAGCCTTATCTTTTCTTATATTTTTATTGAAAGCGGTTTCGTATATTGCATAAATATCAAACAACTTATAAGCATTAATATAATTTTTTAACAACAAAAAAACTAGATTTCGTTTAGAAATCTAGTTTCATTCCAAATATAAGATTAGACTTTATTATTATATAATTTGAATAGTCAAAGTCACGTTTTTAACAAATCCAGAGATATTAGGAACCATATCTAACACGAATGTTTTGCCTTCGTGCTCATATTTTCCATTCAATCCCTTGTATATTGTGCCATCCTTAACTGAATAAGAATAAGAGATATCCCATCCACCATTCTTCAAAGCTGTATATGCATTGTCAAACTCAGCTTCAGAATAGTTATAAGCAGTAATGGTCAATTTGTTAGATGAGAATTTGGACTTAAGAGTATCATTCCAAGTCGCGCCCAAATCAAAGTAAGGTAATACATAGCCATTCAAATTAGAGCTCATGGCATTCTTAATATTACTATCCCAATCAGTCTTGCTATCATCAAACTTCTCATAATTATAGATATATACCTTGAATCCATGATTGATTCCATATTTAAGATATCCATCATCATCTAAGCTCATATCACCATCACCAGGTTTGAAATCGATCACGAAATCTCCGTTATCAGTAGTCTTAGTAGCTGTAAATCCAGGCAAGGAACCTTGAGCAAAAGGATTCAAAGTAACTGCAAATCCTTTGGAAGTCAAAGTTTCCATAGACTTGTAAATTGAATATGAAGTCAATTCAGTAGAATAATTATTGAATGAGACTCTTCTATTAGAAAGACCAGATTCACTTACAGAAGTGCTAGACACACTTGAATCATTCTCAGTAAAATACAAGAAGCTAGGAATATCAGCAGCACCTGTAATTCCAAATCTATCCTCTAAATATTGGGTAGCAGTGTATCCACTATACTTAATTGAGGCCCAGTTAGTAGGATTCTCGTTATAAGAATGAGTGTTTTCTGCATCAAAGAATACATCCATTTCGATCTTATCATTGTCATTCTTATAAATTTTCAAACGCAAGTATTTATTATTGCCTAAAGCTTTATAAGCAGTGACTGCAGAGACTGTATTCCAGCCACTTTCTATTTGTGTAAGTTCAGCATGCCATCCACCATCAGTTGTATCAGCATCTAACTTTTGTTTAGCCAAGTCTAATACTTCATCCTTCCAATTTCCACCGATAACACTGACTGACTTCGTATCGGAATTCATCAAAGTCTCAGCACCGGTAGTTGAATCAGTGACCTTATATTGGTTATTGGAGGCACTTACTGTAGGTGCAATAGTTCCTAAATAGATATAAGGAACAGCATTCTCACCTGTCAAATAAGAGCTGAATGCAGTCTTAATAGGGGCTGTCCATTCAGTTCCTGCTGTGGGATCAAATCCTTCTACAAATGAAAGTTTGAGAACGGGTCTATCCTCGGACAAATCCAAATCAGCAGTCAAAGCATCGTTATTAGTATTTGTATACTTAGCAACCAGTTCTTCACTGCTAGATGAACTTTCATCGATAGTATATCCGGCAGCAGTAAATGCAGTTCTAGCATCAGCTAAAATTTGATCATTCTTTGCATTACCCCAAATGCACATGATTTCACTGCCGCCACGGCCTTCATCATAAGTGAAATAAGGGGATGTGGTTCCTAAATAGACATAAGGCAATGTGAGTCCGTATTTAGTAGAAATCTCACTTGTAATATCGCTAGTCCAATCAGAAGCAGCTTTAGACTTGTTGTATTTTTCTTGAGCCGCAACTGTCCCAGACATATAGCCATTGGAATTTGATTCGACCTTGATTACAACCGTCTTATCATCATCAACCTTCTTAGAAGCAGAAATATAATCGAAATCACAGTTAGCATTGTACTCAGTACGATACATATTGTGACCGAGCTTGACGAAAGTCCAACCATCAGCCTTCAAAGCTTGATAAACTTTCCAAATTCCTGTACTCAATGTTCCACGAGTATAAGAGAAGTTGATTTTGAGCTCTCCATTATAGCCAGTAATTGAAGCTTCTCCACTATTTGATCCAACGTCGAAGAAAGGCATCTCAAAATCAGTTCCTAAAACATTCTCAAACGTCTTCTTAGCTTCAGCACTCCATTCAGTAGAAACATTAACATCAACTGATTTAGTAATTTCAAGGAATGCTGTCTTGTCTAAAGACACAGAAGTATCTTCATACAAAGAGAACAAAGATACCTTATATACTTCATTTCCTACTTTCTTAAGAGCAACTCTATAGACGGCACTCTTATCATCGTTATATCCGCTTCCATATGCGTCATAGTCTTCGTTTGCAACTATCCATCCAGATTCTTCGTTGAACTTTGTATCGAATTCAGACAAAAGTCTTTGATCGAAATGACCACCATCGATAATTAACTGTCCGTAAGAAGTTACTTTAGATCCATCCATTTCATTTGATGTTGTCATATCACCATTGATAGAGGGATTAGCTGTTCCAATATAGACCTTAGGAAGTGTATCATCCAAAGTATCTTCAAACATATCTTCAAATTTAGTCTTAATTGCTTCTGGCCAAGCTGTAAATGTATCAGCGTTGTATTCTTCACTCTTCATGATAGACAAACGTGGAGTTCCATTTGCATCTTGCATCTTTGTAATAGATATCGTGATTGTTTGTCCGTTGACAGCCTTAGAGAATTTAGCAGAATTAGAGCCTTCTTCAACAGCCTCGCTAGTCCAACCATCTGCTTCAAAAGAAGCCTTGGCGCTAGTCAAGATTGAATCATCCCAATGTTTTCCTAAAACTGTAACTCTAGCACTGTTTGTGTTGGTAGCATCAACTCTAGGATAAGTAGCTCCCAAATAGACATAAGGAATTTCTAAATCGCCAAATGATGCTTTGAATTTAGTCTTAACTGCTTCTGGCCAAACTGTTTGATTCTCAGCATCAAACTTTTCATTGAATTCAACACTCAACTGAGCTTTGTTGTTCTTTTCTTCCAAAGTGGCTGTAAATGTACTAGCATTAGCTGTTGTATAAGATGCTCTCTTAGTTGTGACAGGATCATCTTCCTTAGTTGCATCTGTCCAAGATGCAAATGTGCTTTCGAAGATTGATACAACTTCATCGTTCCAAACTCCACCAGTAACAACAAAATCTTCATCCGCTGTAGTTTCAACCGTAGAGCTCTCACCAATCTTTACTCCAGTATCCAAAAATTCCCATCTATAATTTTGAGTTCCTAAATATGTAAAGGGAACAACTGTGCTAAATTGTCCGAAATGCTCAAGCATAGCTTCCTTGACATCATCATTCCACTCTGTGACAGATGAAGAATCAAATGGTTCATCATAATAAGCGCGCAATTCAAACAAATTATCATCAGTAGGAGAAACGATAACTGTCAAATGATTCTTTTCATTAACTGCTGTGAAGACATTATGAGCAAATACGACTTCATATCCATATTTCTTATATGTTTCAATAGCATCTTTTAAGTTAGATGCAACAAATGTATCACCCGTCAATACAACACTGGATAAATAGTCGTCCTCTTTATCATCTTCAACATATTTTCCTTCAATTTGATTGCTTTTACCAATATAGACGTCAGGAATGACATTCCCACCTAAATGTTCTTGCATCAATTGAATGATTTCTTCATTCCATTGAGTCTCACTAGGATCCACATCTCCACTATCTTCGGTGGTTCCAGTAGGTGACGATGTAGTCGAACCCTTATCTGTGGGTTTAGAAGAATCTGGTGTAGGCTTTTCAGTAGTAGAACCACTTCCTGGATTTGATGGTGTAGTAGTAGGCGTATTTCCGCCACAGCTAGTCAACATCAAAGGAAGTAAAAGAATTGAAAGCAAAGCACTTCTCTTAAATTTCATAATATAAAAGCTCCTTTCGCTAATTCACGGGTCGTGAATGAGTATAACACAATTCAAACTAACAACAAGAAAAAATAACTAAAAGAACGTAAAACTAAGCACCCAAGCTTTGAGTAACTTTATTTAGATACTTATAGTATAAGAAAGTCTAAAAAGTACCTATAAGTTATAGTTATTTGCTAGTTATTTCACGTTAGTATATAATTGCACATATTCACAAGAAGGTTTTTATATGGAATCACAAGAACCAAAACCAAAAAAAGATATAGGATTAACAACTATAGAATTGGAAATTCCTGAAACTTACATAGATGACGATAACTTTTTCTCAAAGTCTATTTCTTGGAAGAGAAGATTGAAAATTGTTGAAAAAGTCTTGACTATATTCATGGCTATCATCGCAATTCCTTTATCAGCATATATAGCTTCATGGATTGATGTTGCTGAAGGAGGAATGGTGGCACCACCATTAAGATTCAATCCTTTCTCGGAAGAATTGTGGTCGATAACAATATTACCATACATCTTATCATTCATCATTTTGATAGCATGTGAATTCTTCTTCAAAAACATCTCACTCACAAAAGGTGTTCTAAAAACGACATGCTATTCGCTAATATTATCAGTCCTAATAAACGTCACCACATTTACTTTGTGTACTGCGTTTAGACAAGCAATAATCAATTCTGAATCAAATCTATATTATGCATATATTGCAATGGGTGCTATAGATGGATGTGTCTATACATTCATACTATTAATCATAAGGATAATTTTAAAAGTAATAAACAAATCAAACAAGAAAAGAGTGATCATAGTCGGACCTAAGGAAGATGCTCAAATATTGAGCAAGAAGATGATTAAAGAAAACAAAAAGCAATGTACTATCAGATATGTTTTCTATGAAGTAGATGGTCAAATATCCGATGATATATATACTAAAGTTAAAAAAGTGAATACGATTATCTTATTAGATAGTCTTACGGCCAAAAATAAACAAGCCTTGCTTCTTTATTTCTCTTCTTGCAAGAACAAAGATATCTTCGTATGTTCTTCATACTTTGACATAGTCTTCTTAGATGGAACACTCACACATGTAAATGAAAAGATGGCATTTGAACAAAGACCTTTATATATCGATTCTGTAGAAGTTTTTGTTAAACGTGCTTTCGATATAATCGTTTCCTTGATAGCTCTCATTTGTTTATCTCCTATTATGTTGTTGACGGCTTTGCTTGTAAAATGTCAAGATGGAGGTCCTGTCTTTTATAAGCAGACCAGATTAACAAAAGGATTAAAACCGTTTGAGATATATAAATTTAGATCGATGAGAGTAGATGCTGAAAAGATTGGTGGTGCACAATTAGCTAGCGAAAACGATCCAAGAATAACTAAGATTGGGAGAATAATACGTGCTACAAGAATCGACGAGCTTCCTCAAATAATAAACATTCTTAAAGGCGATATGTCTTGGGTAGGACCTCGTCCTGAGAGACCTGAATTTGTTTATGGCTTTATTAGAACCAATCCATTATACAGATATAGATATAATGTCAAAGCTGGACTCACTGGACTTCAACAAGTCTCTGCAACTTACCACACATCATTTGAAGACAAACTTAAATACGACTTATATTACATCCAAAATCAAAGCACTATATATGATTTAATAATCATATTTAGAACTGTTGGAGTAGTTTTCCAAAAGAGCATGGCTGAAGGTGCCGACCCCGAAGAGATGGCACTTCCTATGGAAGATTTCTTGGATGAGCAAGATTATACATTCAAGGATCACGGTAGTTATTTATCCATTTTCAAAAATGAAGAAGTGGAAAAGCAACAAAAAAAGAATAAATAAGACATTAAATAGCATTAGGCTTAATGCTATTTTTTTATGTTGCGCATTTTATCATTAGCTAAAAACAAAAAAGCAATTTGTTTTAGCCAACAAAAAAACTCACCATCTTTCGATGGTGAGCAATTAATGTTTATATAGATTAGTCCTTGAACATTTGGGCTAAAATCTTAGAAGTCATAGCCATCTGATCGGCATCGACATATTCCATTCTTCCATGAGGATTGAAGTCTCCATCTCCGATATTAGGAGTAGGAAGTCCCATGAAAGAAAGCTGGGATCCTGTAGTTCCACCACGAACGGCAACAAATGAATAAGGAACATTCAAAGCCTTGAATGCATTTGTTATAAGTTCGATGGATTCAGGGCATTCATTAATCTTTTCAATCATATTATGATATGTATCGACTACAGTCACAGTAACTCTTCCTTCACCATACTTTTCATTGAGAATATCACCGGCATGCTTAGCAATCTCAGCCATATGCATAGCTTTAGAAAGATCATGATCACGAATAATATATTCCATTGTTGCATGCTCTTCTGAGCAAGTCATATTGCAAAGATGATAGAATCCTTCTCTCTCTTCAGTAAATTCAGGTCTTTGGAACCAAGGTAAAGATCTGTCGAATTCAATAGCTAGCATATTGGCATTTATCAGTCTATTCTTACTAGCACCTGGATGAATATTGAATCCTTTGATATCTACATGCATAGCTAAGGCGTTGAATGTCTCTATGTTTATTTCTTCTAAATCTTCACCATCGACTGTGATTCCAAACTTGGCTTTGACTTTATCCATTGATACATGTTTAGCATCCTCACCTGTCTCTTCATCAGTGGTGAAATGAATTTCCAAAGTTCTATGCTTGCAGCGATGATTAGGGAGTTTTTCAAGAAAATCCATGACAGCTGAGCAACCAGCCTTATCATCACCGCCTAATAAAGTTGTTCCATCAGGAATAATCAATTGATGTCCGATAGACTTCTTCAAGTAAGGATAATCTTTGGCATGAAGGACAACACCATGTCCAAAGTCGATATCGCCGCCTTCATATTTGATAACTCTAGGCTTTATATCACTTCCCTTAGCAGCAGGTGAAGTATCCATATGACAAAACAAAGCTACTCTAGGAAGAGTTTCTTCCTCTGAAGGTTTAAACACAGCACGAACAACACCATAGCCGTTAATATCCAATTCATCAGGCTTAAAAGTCTTCAATTCTTTATAAATTACTTCTTTACCAAAAGCATATTGTCTATCAGTAGAAGCTTTCCCAGGTCTAATCGTCTCAGATGAAGTTGTATCAAAACTGACATACTTCTTAAATCTTTCAATAATATCCATTTTATTCTCCTAATAACTCCATATAGAATAAAACAAATTAAATCATTTTATTTCGGTAATAGTCTATTTCTTCTTTCTTTTAACTAATAATATAGATAAAAGAATAATAAAGAATACAAATAAAGCTAATATAAAAATGATAAAAAATACATTCTCATATGTATATACAGCTAATGGAGAATTAATATGATCATAAAATGGAATTTGAGGTTCCTTTGAATAATAATAAAATCCATCAGGTCTTGTCGATCCATACATATCGATCATCAATATATAATTTGAAAGATTAACAAAACATGAATAATAAAGATAATTTTTTACATTGTTTTAGCATATTTCTTAAGCCCTAAAGATTTATCGAAAAAGCTAAATGAAATAAAACGTAAATAAGCTTGTAGATTGAATTTGAAAATTATTTGCAATTTATGTTGACAACATTTTTGATACACTGTATATTGAATATGAAAATGAATTTCAATTTAATATTAGAGGTGTTTAAAATATGAATAAGATAAAAATATATAGTTTTATAATGCTAAATATAATTAGTTCTTCATTACTATTTTCTTGTAACATGGAGCCATTCAATGGAATATCTACTACATTTGGGCCTATGTATGACTTCACAAAAAGAATAGTCAAAGATAAATTAGATGTAATAACTATAGTCGGTGAGAATGAACCACATGGATTTGAGCCAAATGATCCTCAAATAGCCGCTAAAACTGAAAGAGCAAAGTTATTAGTAGCATATGGTCAAGGAATCGATGACTATGCAAAAAATATGACATCTAAGGATAAATATTTTTGTGCCACGACAAACATTGAATTCTTTAATGCAAAAGATTCCGATGGAGTCGAGACAAAGGTTAAAGATCCACACGCATGGTTATCGATTAAGGATTCTAAAATAATGTTGAAATCTATTGCAGACAAAATTGTGGAAATAGATCCAGACAACAAAAGCTACTATGAAGAAAACTTAAAAGAAACTTTAGATGAATTTAACGCTCTAGATGATGAATATACAAATGCTCTAGCCAATGATAAAATCACCACTAACATCTTTGTAACTTCCCATGAAGCTTTCGCTTATCTAGCTAGAGATTATGGCCTAATCCAATATGGGATTGCCGACATAGCAGACAACGAACCTAATTCATCTCAAATATCGAAAATTGTCGATTATATAATGACAAATGATATTCATTATATTTGTCTAGAAGAATTAGATGAGCCTGGTCATGTAACTACAGTAATTAATGAAATCCATAAAATTAATTCGACATACAAAATAGATACTGTTCAATTAAATGCATTTGAAGGTGTATCTATAAATAATTGGTCTTCTACTAACAATTATATTTCGATAATGAAAAACAATCTGGATCAATTGAAAAAAGCTTTAGGTTACAAGCTTTAAAGAGGAAATACATATGTTTGCCTATTCATTCATGCAAAGAGCTTTAATAGCTATAATTCTTCTCGGAATAATACTTCCTATTATCGGATTGAATATGACCACAAAAAGACTATCTATGATAGGCGACACCTTATCCCACACTTCCTTATGTGGTATAGCTCTAGGATTAGCTGCAGGTACAATGCCTACTGTTTGGGCGATAGGAGTAAGTATAGTCGCAGGAATCATAATAGAAATAGTTAGAAACCATTTCAAAAAATATTCCGAATTGACATTATCTATAGTGATGTCCACTGCTGTTGGAGTTGCAGGAATTCTAACTTCAAAATGGGCTAGTGGAAATAAAATAGAATCATATTTGTTTGGATCATTAATAACAGTCCAGTGGGATTCTATATGGATAATAATAGGTGTATCAATAATAACAATATTATTCAATTTGATCTTCTATAGAACTATTATGTATACATCATATAGCGAAAGCGAAGCTAGAATTTCTGGTGTGCCAGTAAAAGCTATGAATTTAATTAACACAATTCTCGTAGCGTGTGTAGTCGCTGTTGCATCTTCGATAATAGGATCTTTGCTCGTATCAAGTCTATTAGTAATTCCTGTTGCGAGTTCTTTGCAACTATGCAAAAGCTATAAATTTACTATGTTGAGTTCAATAATAATATCTTTGATATGCGGTGTTAGTGGATTATGTATTTCATATCCTTTAAGTATCAACACTGGTGGAACTATTGTGTTGATGGCTACCGCCATACTCATACTATCAATAATTTATAAGTTTATATTAAAAAACCTCTTTAAAAGCAGAGCTTTAGAGAGGAGTAAGTCAGCTTAACAATTTATATTTATTATATAGATTTGTTAAATTACATTCCTTGAGTTTTCAATCAATTCGTCGACGATTCCATCCCCCAATCCAATCAAAGGAACTATGAAATATTTTGCTCCCATAATTTTGGCTGCGGTCAAATAAATTTTTCCTGCCGGGACAATGACATCTGCACGATCGGGTTTTAGCTTATATTTTTGTCTTCTTTCATCGACAGTCATGCCGGAGAGCTCGTTATATAAAGCCTTCAATTCATCAGTATGAAGAATGTTGACACCTTTCTTAGTCTCGTGTTCAGACATCTTCCAATAGCGGTTGATATTTCCACCGGTTCCGATAATGTTTAACTCACCATATTTATCATGATATTCATTGAGCAAATCCTTAAGCTTGCCCCATGTTTCGAATTTATCTTTCTTAGCTAATATTCTCAAAGTTCCTATAGCAAAGGATGTCGATTCGACAGGCTCTCCGTTCTTGATCAAAGAAATCTCAGTGGATCCTCCACCGACATCAACAGACAAATAAACACCTTCATCACAGTGGATATCGGATATTATAGAAGTGATTGTCTGAGCTTCTTTTTCTCCAGATACTATCTGCATATCAATTCCGGTTTCCTTACGAATTCTCCAAATGATATCTGATCCATTCTTGGCTTCACGCATAGCTGAAGTTGCATAAGCTCTATAGTCTATAACACCATATATATTCATCAAAGATCTAAAAGCTCTCATAGTATCTATCAATTGCTCTTCTTTCCTAAAGCTGATGGATCCAGTAGAGAAGACATCGGCACCAAGTCTTAAAGGAATTCTTATCTCTTGAATTCTAGCAGATACTATCTGGCCTTTCTGATTCTGATAAACATCTTTTATAACAAGTCTACCCGCATTTGTTCCGACATCAATGCCAGCGTAATATCCATTTTTCATGAGCCTAAAACCTTCCTTCATTATAGCAATTAGATTACAACAAAATCATCTATTTTTTTATACTTTTTTCAAGTAATTAGACATGAAAAGGAGATTATAAGAAATAAACCACATTTAAATATGTGGATTTATAAATTGTTTTTGCTTCGAAATATGAGATATTTTCGAAGCGTTTCAAATCAATATAGAATACTAAATATCTGTATCAATCAAAAATAGGGATTTTTATCCCTATTTTTAATTCTAGCAATCCTTACTTGTTCTTATAATGCTTATAAAGGATTTCTTGACTACGAATCTTTCCGGCCCCGTCAGTATATCTTATATTCTGACCTTTACCATCTACAACAAACGATTTCATATTATCGTTGAATCCACTATCAAATATAAATTGCAATTCTTTTTGGCAGTCTTTATCTAAGACTGGAGTTACAACTTCAATACGATTATATAAATTACGAGGCATCCAATCAGCCGAGCCCATAAAGTAAAGAGGTTTACCACCATTTTGGAAAATAAATATTCTAGAGTGTTCCAAATATCTATCTATGATTGCATGAATATGTATATTCTCTGACAATCCTGGAATTCCAGTTATCATAGAACAGTTACCACGTATTAATAAATCTATCTTTACTCCTGCTCTACTAGCTTCATATAATTTTTCGACCATAGCTTTATCAGTGATATGGTTGATCTTGATTTGAATTCCAGAAGGCTTGCCTGCCAAGTGATTCTTTATTTCATTGTCTATCAAATCACTAAATTTCTTCTGCATTTTGTTAGGCGAAACTAATAATCTTTGGAATGTAGGCTGTTTATAAGGCTTAGCAATCATTTCAAATATCGAATTAATATCATTTACAATCTTCTTATCAGCAGTGAATAAGAGGCAATCAGTATATGTTCTGGCATTTCCTTCATGGAAGTTGCCTGTCGATATGACTGCGATATCAGGTCCATCCTTGACTTTCACTGAAACAATCTTTCCGTGGACCTTAAAGCCTTCAACACCAGTCAAAACTTCACATCCTGCATCTCTCAAAGTTTGTGAGATTGAAATATTTGACGATTCATCAAATCTAGCCATAAGCTCAACCATACAAGTGACTTTCTTGCCGTTTCTAGCAGCTTGAGTCAAAGCTCTGACCACCTCAGAGTTCTTGGCTGCTCTATAAATAGAAGTTTTAATAGAAACTACTCTAGGAGAAACTGCACAAACTTGTAAGAATCTAATAAAGGCATCGAAAGATTCATAAGGAACATGAACCAATAAGTCTTTTGCTCTAATAGAATCTATCATATTCTTTCCTTGAGCGACTAAGTCTATTTCATGTGTTGGCCAAGGTTCGTTCTTTAGTGAGGCATCGCCAAAGAATGGGAATTTCATCAAATCTTTATTATTGTGATAACGTCCTCCAACTGAAATCATATCTGAGTCATCAATATCCAAAGATCTAATCAATTTATTCTTCAAATCATCTGGAATTCCCGCCCCAAATATTGCACGAATAGGGATTCCCTTGACACGAGTCTTTACAGCTTGAGCAATGGATTGAAGAACACCTTCCTCTGGATCAGACTCAACTTCCATCTCAGCATCCTTAGAGAACTTAAATGCATACGCATCGAATGTATCATACCCCAAACCTTCAAATATATATGAAAGATGGTATCTTACAATATCGTCTAGATAAATTACATAATGATTATTTCCTATATCCGGAAGTTTAATAAATCTACCAGTAATTCCAACCGGAAGAGGAATCAATGCGTACCCTAACTTCTTGGCACCTTTCTTAGACATCTTAACAGCTAAGTAAATATGAGCGTCATTGACATCAGAAAGATTTGCTTTTTGAGAGATGATTATTGGATTTATATATCCAGCAACATTTTTAACATAATAATCATGAACGAATTTTTGCTGAGATTTGTTCAAATGCTTCTCATCTATAAGATGAATTCCCTTCTTCTCCAATTCATCAAATATATGTGATTTAATAACATCGTATTCTTTTGAATACAAAGCAGTAAGACTAGTGATCTTCTTCAACGTATTCAAAGCTTCTTCTCTTTCATCTTTAAATTCTTTTCCTTTAGTTTCAGCTATTCTCTTAGCTGAAGCTACTCTAACTTTATAGAACTCATCCAAATTATTTGAATAAATTCCAAGAAAGCTCAATCTTTCATATAAAGGAACATCTTCATTAGCTGCTTCTTTAAGTACTCTATTGTTGAAGTACATCCAAGATACATCTCTAACAATATAGTTGGAATCATTCAATTCGATGACATCATCAATCTTTTTACTCTTGTTACTAGCCATAATACTCCCTCCCAAAACAATCATTACTCATGTATATATTTTATTGTTTTTCAAAGATTAAAGATATAAGAAGATTGTAAATACTTATATTTTGGGTTTTATTTAATACAAATAATAAATACTTCTTTCAATTCAAAACTAACAAATTATATATCTATTACATTTCAATTCTATTTGATGCTACTGTATTTCATCCAAGTCATTAGTGTTCTTCCGTCCTTTATAGTTCCATCCATACATTTAATTTCAAATTCTTTAATTGGCATTCTAATGATATTAAGAAATTCATCTGGATCCCTTTTAATATTTCCTAAATATAATCCAGTAGCTAAGAAAGGATATACGATTTCATTAGAATAAGCTGGTGCTGGATAAAATTCACCTAGACTAACCCATGATTCAGCTTTATAACCGGTCTCTTCTTCCAATTCTCTTTTAGCTGTATCTAATAAATCTTCAGCACCATCTCTTTTGCCTGCAGGTAAACCTACTATTCCTCTTTTAAAAGTATTTCTATATTGTTCCTCAACTATAACATTATTCTCATCATCTATAGCTAAAATGACTACTCCATTCTTTCTATCTACTATTTCTCTTATAGCTTCTTTATTGTTAGGCATCTTTACCTTTAACACATCTACATTAATCTTTTTCCCTTCATATATTCTATTTACATCTATTATTTTTTCTTTTAAATCCATAATATTCTCCTATGCTCTAATTATAAGAAATAGACTAAAGAATAAATATCATTTTTTATTATCTATCTTTAAACCTGTCTCTTATACACATCTGACGCTGCC
>ENA-OZHK01000041-OZHK01000041.1-human-gut-metagenome-genome-assembly--contig:-NODE-41-length-42688-cov-6.889311_pt1 | contig 42688 bp, 24 predicted proteins | sample MGYA00244048_ERZ653690 | MGnify/ENA primary metagenome ERZ653690 (study PRJEB26926, sample SAMN06165197) | human gut metagenome | biome: ENVO:00009003; feature: ENVO:2100002; material: ENVO:00002003...
CTTCTGGTCATTTGGTGGTGCATGGATCATCAGCAAGGAAAAATGGTTCAACGCTTCTTGGGTTGACGAGTTGAAGTTCAAGGCTTCTTACGGTGAGCAGGGTAACGACAACATCGGCAACTACCTCTACACTGACACTTACTCAATTCAGGACTCTAACGGAAGCATCTCTTTTGTTCCTTCTACAACAAAGGGTAACGAGACAATCTCTTGGGAGAAGAGCGGTAACTTCAACACAGGTTTCGAGTTCTCATTCTTCCGCGGACGTCTTGCCGGTGGTATCGAGTACTTCTATCGCAAGACCAGCGACATGCTTGCATGGTTCACACTGCCTCCTTCGTTCGGATACAGCGGCTACTATGACAACATCGGTGATATGACCAACCAGGGTGTTGAGGTTGAACTCGACGGAACCATCATCCGTACAAAGGATATGGAGTGGGGCGTTAACGTAAACTTCACAGCTTATAAGAACGAAATCACTTCTATGCCTGCTGAGAATAAGACATACACAATCGACGGTGTTGACGGTTATAGCGGCGGCAACTACTTCTATGGCGAAGGTGAGCCTATCTATACATTCTATCTGCCTAAATATGCCGGTGTAGATCCTGAGACAGGTGAGGCTCTGTATTGGAAAAACGTCACAGATGAGAATGGAAACATAACAGGCCAAAAGAAAGTTACCGACCCGAGCTCTGCAGATATGCACCTCTGCGGAACAGCTCTTCCTGATGCCTACGGTGGTTTCGGAACACGTTTCTCTTACAAAGGTTTCGACTTCTCTGCCGACTTCACATATCAGCTCGGCGGTCAGGTTTACGATTCTTCTTACGCAAGCGCAATGGGTACAAGCAAGGGATACCAGTTCCACTCTGACATTCTGAACGCATGGACTCCTGAGAACACTAACACCAATATTCCTCGTCTGCAGTACAACGACCAGTATACAAACTATCAGTCTGACAGATTCTTGACAAGTGCGTCATATCTCTGCCTGCAGAACGTTAACATTGGTTACACTCTGCCCAGCAACCTCACATCTAAGATTGGTATAAGCAAGCTGCGCGTATATGTTACAGGTGCAAACCTCTGGCTCTGGTCTAAACGTCAGGGACTTGATCCTCGTCAGAGCTTGTCAGGTAGTACATCTAATGCATATTACTCACCTATCCGCACAATCTCTGGAGGTTTGACAGTTACATTCTAAGCTAAAAATAAAAACGGAATAAAAACATGAAAAAGATATTAATATACGGATTAAGTCTGGTCCTGATGGCCGTTTCGTCAACATCACTGACCAGCTGTATAGATGAGACTCAGCCTACGAGCGGTGCCACCGAGGAGCAGGTGCAGCAGTCTGCTGTTGCCACAAAGGGACTTCTGATGGCTATTCCGGCTTATCTCAATGCCAACTATTTCGGAACAACCCGTGTTGACTGGGCCTTCGGTTATGGTGCAATGATGCACATACGCGACTGTATGACACAGGATGTTGCTCATGTTTACAGTGACTATAACCAGTTCTCCGGTTGGGCTACACTGCTTTACATCGACCGCCTGTATCTGAACACACAGTATCTGTGGAACTATCAGATGAAGCTGGCTTCAACATCTAACAACCTCATTGCTGCCGTTGACTCAACAACCGCAACTAACGAGCAGCTCGGATATCTCGCTGCCGGCTACGCTTACCGTGCAATGATTTATCTGGATATGGCACGTGAGTATGAGTTCCTTGACAACGATAAGACACAGCCTGTAAGTCCTGAAGGCAACAGCGTAAAGGATCTTACACTGCCTATCGTTGACGAGAACACTACAGAGGCTCAGGCACGTAACAATCCTCGTGCTAAGAAGGCTGATATGGTTGCCTTCATTCTCAACGACCTGCAGAGAGCTGAGAAATGGATAGGATACCTGAATCTGTCTGACAAGACTCTGCCTCACCTCGACGCTGTTTATGGACTTTATGCACGTCTGTACATGTGGACAGAGAATTATCCTATGGCTGAGAAGTATGCACGTTTGGCTATTGATAATGCTACAACCTCACCTATGACTGAGACTGACGCCCTGAACACTACTACAGGCTTCAACGACGGTACAAAATGGATGTGGGCTTCACAGCAGACACTGGAGTCTCTTTACAGCAACCTTGCCAACTGGACTTCATTCCTGAGCTGCGAGACATACTTCGGTTATGGATCTACTGCTGCATCTCCTGTCATGATCGATGCAAGCATGTATCAGCGCCTGAGCGACAGCGACTGGCGTAAGCTTATGTGGAAAGCTCCTTCCGGCTCTCCTCTGTACGGAAAGAACAGTTACGTAGACAATGCTCTCGGAGCTGAACTTCCTGACTATGCGTCACTCAAGTTCCGTCCGGGCGAGGGTAACACTGATACTTATTCTATCGCATGTGTTACTGACTATCCTCTGATGCGCGTTGAGGAAATGTACTTCATCGAGGCTGAGGCTGCAGCTCATCAGGATGCAGCACGCGGAAAGCAGCTCCTCGAGTCGTTCATGAAGACTTATCGTGACTCTAAGTATTCTTGCAAGGTAAGCTCTACCGACGACGTTGTTGAGGAAATCGTATTCCAGAAGCGTATCGAGCTTTGGGGCGAGGGTCAGACATTCTTTGATATCAAACGTCTGAACTATCCCGTTGTACGCGGATATGCTGGCACTAACCACTCTGACGACGAGCGTTATAACACTACTACACGTCCTTGCTGGATGAACTGGGCATTTGTAATTTCTGAGGAGAACGGCAATGCCGGACTTAACGGTTACAACAATCCTAACCCAAGTTCAACTTATACACCTTGGACTGGTCAATAAAAACCATAAAAACGAATTATCATTATGAAAAGAATATTCAATTATTGCACAATGCTTCTCGTCTCTGTTCTGGCTTTTTCGCTGGGATCTTGTACAGACGAGTATGAATATACCCCAGCCGTAGCAGAGGGTGAGCAGATCTATTTCAGCAATGCTCTTTCTTCTACTGTTGAGCTGAATTCAAATCAGAGCAGCATTCAGATACCTGTAAACCGTATACAGCGCAGCGGTGCGCTTACTGTGCCTATCGAGGTTACAGTTCCTGAGAACAGCAAATATCAGGTTTCTTCTGAGGTTACTTTCAACGACGGCGACTCTGTTGCTTACATCAACGTAAACTATGATCCTTCAGCTATCGAGTATGGTAAATATGACACCATCACTGTTGCTGTCAAGGATGCACAGTATACAACTCCTTATGGTGCTTCTACTTACACTTTCGCAGCCGGTCTGTCAGAGTGGAAGACAATGAGCAGCAAGGGTTACTATCGTGACGGTATCGTAGGCAGTATGTACGGACTTGGTGTTACTACATATCAGGTGGAAATTCAGGAGAATGTTATTACACCGGGTAAATACCGTGTCGTATCTCCTTATGGAGCTGGAACAAATTTCTATAGCACATACGTAGATATCGACAGCCCTGTATTCAAATGGACTGGCGAGACAAACACAAGCATTGTCATCGATGCTACTGATCCTAACTTCGTATACGTCGACGGTGACTTCTATACCGGACTCGACGATGGTATGGCTTCTCAGGGTCAGGGTGCGCTCCACGTATTCAGCTATGTTTATTACTACCTTCTGAACGGCAACAACCTTGATGCAGTTAAGGCTAATGCTCCTGAGCTGTTCGGTAAACTTGAGGATGGCGTAATTACATTCCCGGAGAACTGTCTGCTTGGTAACTTCGACGGTTCAATGAATCCTGTATATTATGCTAACAGCGCTGACTTGGCTGTAGCTCTTCCCGGATATGAGATTACCGACTTCTCTACTTCATTTGCTTATACAGGCCGCTTCACTGATGTTGCAGGAAACAACTATGCACAGGGTCTTATCACTCTCGGCGCTGATGTTGCATCTGCAAAATATCTGGTTGCAGCCGACGGCGATGATGTAAACGAGATTGTAAACGCTGTTAATGAGGGTGCTATCGAAGCTAACGAAATTAATGCTACTTCAGAGGTTAAGGTTGCTATTTCAGAGAGCGGCAAGTATAACATGATTGTTATCGCTTACGATTCTGAAGGCAAGATGAGAGCACATTCTTCTACATCTTTCACATTTGATATCGGTGGATCAGGTGCAGCTAAGTGGACATCTGTATGCTCTGGAACATACAACCAGAACTACTATCCTAACTTCGTTGTAGATGAGAGCAACAATCCGGTAGGTAATCCGTTTGGTGACGGTACATACTCAACAACTCTCTATGTTGACCAGAACGATCCTAACCACTATAAAATTGAGCCTTGGTTGCTGAAAGATCTTTCATTTGAATTCAATCTTGACGACAGCGGTGTCATCACATTCAGCGATGTTAATACAGGTATAGATTCAGAGACTGGTTATGGCAATATTCTTGTCACCAATGCCACAACAGCATTGCAGACCGGCGATGTATTCAGCTTCCTTGATGAGAGTGGTGCATATGTATTCGGTATGATGTATTATGTCAACTATAACAATAGCTATGGCTGGTTAGGTGGTGCCCTTGAGACATTCACTCCGTCAGGCAATGGTGCTTCTATGATTATGAAACGTGGTACTGAAAGCCTTAAGAATATTAAAAAGGTTAACAGATCGGTTAAGTCGGTTACTGCAGGTCACGCCAAGAAATTCATTGCGGCTCCCGTTGACGCAAAGACATTGAAACTGAAATAATTGATGCTACACAGATGTTACTTAATATCTTTAGTCGTAAGGCTTCTATTAGGTAACAAACAGAAATAAACAGAAAAGGCCCCGCCAAGACTTGTTCGTCAGGTCAAGGCGGGGTTTTTTGTATATTGCATATTCATAGCAATCATGCTGTGTAAACTGTTGTCGTGTATGTCTTTCAGTCGGCCAACAGAGGTGTTCTGCCATTCATTACAAGCCTTGTTATTCCCCAAAATATGATTTTTAATTCGGCAGGATTGTCGTTTTATATTAGGCATACGGTAAGATGATAAAAGAAAACGAGCTAACGATAGAACGGCATAAATATGATACCATAATTAAGCCCTGAGCAGCTTAATGGCATATTTGAGTTAAACATATATTATTTGTTTCTTTTAGTTTGTGTGTGACTGATTATTTGTTATCTTTGCAAAACAAAATTTTGGAAATATGGAACAAAATGATTTGGTGTCAGTTTCTACTGTCTCTGTTACGAAAGATTTAAATCTCAGTCGTATAGATGACGATATAATATTGTTTGACGATTTCGCCAATTTGCCGGTTCCCGGCAGACCAAGCCGCAATTTGGGACTTATCGTAGGTATGTGCCTGCAGGGAAGCTATAAGTATACAGCCGACACTGAGGTTTATCATGTACATGCCGGCGAAGTCCATATAATACATGAAGGTCAGGTAGTAGACAACTTCCGTCCCAGCGACGACGTCCGCGGCATCGGCATCATGATGTCTTACGATTTCTTTCACGAGATAGTCAAAGGCATCCATGAACTGTCATCATTATTCCTGTTTTCACGCAGCCACCCGGTATTTAAGCTTCAGGCCAACGAGATAGAAGACGCTGTTGACTATTTCAAACTCGTTAAAAAGAAGGTCGACGAGTCGGGCAAACATTTCCGTAAGGATGTTGTAAGGATGCTTATCTCTGCAATGGTTTACGATCTCAGCAACGCCATATACCGTATTCAGATGGGCAACGACAAGAAACAGACTCGTGCCGAAGCCATTTTCACCACTTTCATACGTCTTGTGGAACAGAACTACAGAACAGAGCGACGCGTAGGCTGGTATGCCCATCAGATGTGCATCACAGCCAAGTATCTTTCTGAAACGGTCAAACAGGTAAGCAAGCGCACGCCTAACGACTGGATTGACAATTATGTCGTTATGGAGCTTCGCGTACAGCTGAAGAACACCACGAAAAGCATAAAGGAAATAGCTCAGGACATGTGTTTCCCCAATCAGTCGTTTATGGGTAAATATTTTAAGGAGCATGTAGGCATGTCGCCCATGTCCTACCGCAAGTCATAATCCTTTTTCTTACTGTTCACCTTATATCAGTCTTACTTTACTAATCTGCTGCGCTCTTTTCTTAGTCCGTTTATGTTGAGATATTACGGTAGTTTATTATTCCTGCGATTGCTCATGGCCTCAATTATTTTTGTTGCCATGGCTTCGCCGTGCCTTTCTCAGCCTTACTGCAAGGTCAGGACGTTTACCATCGACGACGGTCTTCCGGCCAACAATATATCCGAGTTCAGCCTTTCGCCCGACGGCATGATGTGGGTGTCAACATGGAACGGACTGTGCAATTACGACGGCTATATCTTCAGCCGTTTCTGCGAGCGGTTCGGGGCAGGGCAGGTGCTCACCTCCAACCGTCTGAAGTTTATCCGCCCCAACTCGTGCGGCGACATCTGGTGCTCCACCTATGACGGCAAGGCATATCTCTTTGACTGCACCACATGCCGGTATATCGACCTTTCAGACCTTGTCCGCCCATTTTATAAGCACAATTTCTATGTCCGCAACATCCTGTCCATGGGTAACGGCTTTGCGTGGGTGCTCGGCAACGGCAACATAAATCTGCGCATCGACGAGCGCACGGTGAAGGAGCGCCGCGGCATAACCGTTATAGACACACGTAAGACAGTCTACGACGGTCCGATACGCAAGGTGATGACCGACGACAGCGGGCGCGAATGGATATTTGCAGCGTCGAGCGTTAATTTATATGGTACGCGCGTACATATTCCTTATATGTTTGAATATATGTGCCAGCTCGGCCACACCGTTTATTTCGCATCACGCAAAGGCCTCTTCGGTTCATACTCCGACAGGCTCCGTTTGCTGCGCCTTCCTTCAGGCGTTACGGCCATCAACGGCATGTGCCGCTTCGGCAGGGCGCTTGCCCTTGCCACCAACATAGGCGTAGTGGTGTTCAGTCCGTCAGACTCGTCGTCGCGCGTCGTCTCCGTTCAGCATCCTTCTCAGCCGTCTTCCGAGGTAAAGTCGCTCTTCACCGACAGTCGCGGACGCCTTTGGGCATTTGCCTCCGGCCCCGGCGTCAGTCTTATCTCGTCAGACGGCAGCGATGTCAGCTGGCTTCAGGCAGAGGCAGGCGGATGGATGGGCACAACAAGTTCAAGTCCTGTATTTCATGAAGACAACAACCATACTGTGTGGGTTGTCCCGACTGACGGCGTGTTCTCATATTACGACGAGGCCCGCCGTTGCCTTGTTCCGTATAATCTTAATGCCGAAAACAGCAACCGTCTTCCCATAAGTTACATCCTTAAATATAAGAAAGACGCGCAGAACAATCTTTGGTTTACCGGCAACCACAACCTTACGCTTGTCAACTTTAATCATTATCGCTTCAAGTTTACGCCATCAATGCGCGATGCCGACGCACGCTCCGTGATGAAAGACCGCTCGGGCCGCGTGTGGACAGGTCTTCACAACGGCTTCGTAACCGTAGCCGATGCGTCCTCCGGCAGCCTGATGTATCTCTCGCCGTCGGGCAGACTCGTCGCCTCGCCTGTGCGTTTCACCGACAAGGGCGTCTACACTATGGCTGAAGACCGTAAGGGCAACGTGTGGATAGGCACCAAGGGACGCGGCATTTATGTGCTGCGCGGCGGCGTCGGTTCAGGCAGAGTGGCGCATTATGGACGAAACTATGACGACAAATGGTCGCTGACCTGCGACAGCATCTACGACTTCTGTGAGGACGAGTCGGGCCGTATGTGGGTTGCCACCTATGGCGGCGGTATCAACGTGGCGGCAACAAAGTCAGACGGCAGCTTGGCATTCATCAACAGCAACAACGTTATGAAGCCCTTCGGCGACAAGTCTTACAACCGCATGCGCCGCCTTGCTTTGGCTCCCGGCGGCGTTATGATAGCGTCAACGTTCGGCGGCATAGTTACGATGAGCAGCCGCGTGACCGACTTCTCGTCAGTGCGTTATTACTACACAACCCATATTCAGGGCGACACCACGTCGCTCATGGCAACCGACGTGCTCAACACCTACGTCAGCCGTTCTACAGGTCGTCTGTATGCAACAACCATGGGTGGCGGTTTTCAGGTGGCGTCCACGTCAAAATTGCTCCGCAACAACATTCCGTTCAGAAGCGTCGACGGCATCAGTACCGACGAAGGACTTATACAGTCGGTTGTTGAAGACGCGTCGGGCAATCTGTGGCTGGTGCGCGAGAGCAGCGTTGACAAGCTGTATCAGAAGACGGGGCAATGCGAGATTTACGGCTCTAACGACTGGGAAGAAGACCTCGGATTCACCGAGGCGCAGCCCTATGTGTCGCCGCGTGGCGATGAGATAATCCTCGGAGTTATCGGCGGCAGCCTGTCGTTCCGCCCCGGTCAGATCAGCAAGAGCCGCTATAAGCCAATGATTGTGTTCAGCGGAGTGCAGTTTCAGGGCGACCGCCAGATTACGCCTATTTTGGGCAAAACCATGCTCGACATACCAAAGGACGAGCGCAACGTTACGATATTCTTCTCTGCGCTCGACTATAACGGCAACCGACTGATACGCTACGCCTACAAGATAAAGGAGCTTGACCACGACTGGAGCTATACGGGCATGAGCCACAGCGCGTCGCTGAGCCACATACCGGCAGGAAAATATACGCTCGTTGTTAGAAGCACCAACTCAGACGGCGTGTGGACCGACAACGCCCGCGAACTTAAGATATATGTGCATCCCACGTTTTGGGAAACCGGCTGGGCCATGCTTCTCTATGTTCTTGTAGCTTTGGCCATTGTTTCGGCCCTGTTTTATGTGTGGCGCCTGCGCAGCAACGTAGCCATGGAGAAGCGTCTTAAGGAGCGTCAGCTACGTTTCTTCACGGGCATATCCCATCAGCTGCGCACCCCTCTTACGCTCATCGACGGCCCCGTTGGTCAGGTGTTAAGCGAAGAACCGTTGTCGGCAAAGGCACGTACATATCTTCAGCTGGTTAAGAAAAACTCAATGCGCATGCTCGAACTCGTTAACAAGTCGCTCGACCTGAAGAAGCTCGACGCTGATGCCGACGATGCCAATATGGCTGTGCCTGCTGCCGATGAAACCGCCGTTTTTGACGATTTGCAGCATAATCAGACGGCAGTCAGCGGCCTCGATTTTGCTTCCGGCCGCATCACCGTGCTCATTGTTGAGGACAACGTTGAGCTGCGCTATTTTCTTGTAAGCAGTCTTTCGTCAAGCTATGACATCATTGAGGCGCGCAACGGCGAGGAAGGCCTGCAGCTGGCAAGCAGCCGTCAGCCCGACTTCATCATCACAGACATAATGATGCCCGTGATGGACGGCATGACCATGATACGCAAGATAAAGGCCTGCCCCGAAACAAGTCACATACCCATAGTGGTGCTGTCGGCAAGAACTGCCATCAACTACCGCATAGAAGGACTCAACGAGGGCATAGACGACTATATAACCAAGCCTTTCAGCATGTCTTACCTTAAGTCGCGTGTCGACAACATCATACGTCAGCGCAGCCAGCTTCAGCAGGCATACGTAAGCAAACTTAACGCAGCAGGCGACGGACACCTTATATATAAAGCCGACTCACCCGGCATAGCCGATGCCGACAAGGAGTTTGCGCGCCGACTCGTGGAGTATATTGAACCGCGCATATCCGACCCCGACCTCAAGATAGACGACATAACCAAAGCCATGGCCCTGAGCCGCACCGTGTTCTACGGCAAGGTGAAGTCGCTCTTCGGCATGTCGCCCATCGACTTTGTGCGCCACATGCGCATACTAAGAGCCGAGCGGCTGATAGTTGAGAGCCGCAAGTCGTTCTCCGAAATAGCATATTCTGTCGGTTTCACCGATCCCAAATACTTCGGCCGCACGTTCAAGGCCAAGACCGGCATGACGCCGTCAGACTACCGCAAAAAGTATTCGCAGCACGGCTGATTTGCATACTTTTCAGCCCGTGTCATTATCGCCTATGTAACTGTCAGATAATCAATGCGTTGCAAAAGGCCGTCTTTTACCTTCTAAAAGGCGGCCTTTTGCGTGCCAAAACATGGCCTTTTGCATCCTAAAACGTGGCCTTTCACAAAGCCGTTGTCTTTAGTACGTTGTTCAGTATGCCTTTTCATGGTAATCGCGCCGGTATGTCCATGCCCCGTGCATTGTGCCGTAAAAAGGCGGTTTATCGGCATAAAATGATGAAAAGTCCACCTTTCCGAACAATTTTTATCCCATTTCATCGGCATATTAAGGTTATCTTTGCAGCCGAATCTACTTCAGACTATCTACGAAAATTACAACCTTAAAAAATAACTTAAGCATTATGAACCTTTTTAAATCTACGCTTTTAGCAGCAGGTATGCTGGTATCATCGTCAATTATGGCAATAAAGGTACACACCATAGGCGACTCTACGATGGCCACATACAGCGAGTCGACAACCGTTACGCGCGGTTGGGGACAGATGTTTCAGCAGTTTTTCACCGATGCTGTAACAGTTAACAACCGTGCCAAGAGTGGTGCGAGCAGCAAGAGCTTCTATGAGGAGGCAGCCTACTGGGAGTCGGTCAAGAAACAGATACAGCCCGGCGACTACGTTCTGATACAGTTTGCTCACAACGACGAGAAGAACGACGGCATGGACGGCGACGAGGTTAAGGCCTATTATGAGAGCATAGGCCAGCACGACAAAGCCGTTGCAACCGACTATCGCGGCACCACCGCAAGCGGAACTTACAAAGAGTATCTGCGCAAATATGTTGAGGAGACGCGCGCCCTGGGTGCAACCCCTGTGCTGGTAGGCGCCATCTGCCGCAAATATTTCACGGGCAGCACCATACGCCGCAACGGTCGTCACGACCTCGGCGACGACTTCTCGCTGCTCACTTCATCGGGCATTACCGAGGGAAACAAGGTCAGCGCCGACGACCACACATACGATTATCCTTATCAGATGCGCATGGTTGCCGATGAAATGGGCGTTTCTTACGTTGATCTTACCACCGCCACAAAAGAACTCTATGAGAGTTACGGCGACGCCAAGGCCAACGAACTGCTCTTCGACGGCGAGGGCAGCACTCACACTTCGGCCATGGGAGCCACATTGATTGCACGCCTCTGCGCACAACTTTTGCAGAAACAGGGCATCCTTTCAGATTATATCAACCTTACGAGCGACCTCAGCGTCAATCCGTCAAAGGCCGACCTCGGCGAGGCTTACAAGGGACAGACCGTGGTAAAGGAGTTTCAGATAAGCGGCTTCGACCTTCAGCCTGCAGAGGGCAACGTCACTGTTACGGCAAGCAAGGGTCTGCAGGTGTCGGCCGACGGTGAGAATTATTCGGGCAGCATCAGCATGAGCTATAAGGAAGGCAACATGATAGGCACGTTCTATGCCCGTTGCGAGTTTGCCGAAGAAGGCGACATAAATGAGGAAATAACCGTAACCAGCGGCGACAAGACAATCGTCATACCTGTTACGGGCACAAGCGTGGTGCTTGACGGCGGCGCTCCCGTTCAGGCTTACTGGCGCCTTGAGAAGGACGACGAGTGTGAGGTTACAGGACCTATGAACACCCTCGGACAGTCGCACAGCGGTATGTTGGTTCAGAAATATTCTGCACCCAATGCCAACACAACATGGCCAGAGTGGACAGGCTTCGACGCTTCGCGCAAGACTCAGCGCAACATCATCGAGGGAGAAGCATGGCCCGACGGTGAAATCGACGAAGTTTCAACCCGCTACATCGAGTTTGCAGTTCAGCCTGCAAAGGGCACCACGCTCAAGGTAGATTCCATGTCGATGTTCGTATGCGGCTGCGGCGGCAACGGAATGTGCTGCAAGATATACTATTCAAAAGAAGAAAACTTCGCCAATCCTGTAAACATCTTCGAGATGAAGAGCATGCCTGCCAACTCTATGCAGTATGTATGCGCCATGCCGGTGTTGTCGGTCAACGAGGGCGAAACTCTCCGCATACGTGTCTATCCCTGGTATAACAATGCCGCAACTGGCAAGACCATCTGTCTGAGCGACGTAACGATACACGGCGTTGCCGTTGACTCTACCACAGGCATAAGCTCAGAACTGACACAGAATGCCGCTCCCGTGCGCACAATATATTATGGCACCGACGGCACAATGCGCCACGACAAACAGCCGGGACTCAACATCGCGAAGGAAGAATATTCCGATGGAACGGTTAAAACGAGTAAAGTATTATATTAAAACAATCAAAAAATTATTATGAAAACATCTTACATGAAGTTTCCTCTGCTTATCCTGCTGTTGTGCCTTACGGGCATTACAGGCAGGCTCTGCGCACAGGAAATCAGTGCCAACGACGCCACAGTGGCGTGGCCTTTCACCGAGGGAGCGTCTAATCCCACCTCTGCCGAGGCATCAGTTCCCGAGGCTCTGTCGTCAACAGGCTACACTCTCGGCAGCAAACTGACGCTCAACGGAACGCAGAAATGTGGCACCGAAACGCTGTCGAAACTTGATCCTACCGAGAAAATCAACAATGCCTTGGACGAAAACTCGTTCATCAGCTTTGCCGTTGTGCCCAAGAAAGGCATCAGCTTCACTCCGAAGAAGCTTACGTTCAACGCAGCTAAATGCGGAACGAGCGGCGGAACAATGGACATCTACGCTGTAAGCGGCGACCAGAAAATCGCCATTGCATCGACGGTTAACCCTGAAAGGGCATCGGCTTATTCAAGCTACGACTACGATTTGTCGCAGATTGGAACGCTCAGCGACAAGTTTGAGATATACATTTATGTGTATAACCTCAACGCAGGCAAGCAGCTCGCAATCAACAATGTTACAATAACAGCCGATTTCAACGGCACTCCTGTTGCCGTTCCCGTGTACACCCTGTCGGTTAAATCGGGCATGGAAGGTGCCGGAAACGTATCTTCCAATCCTTCGGGAACAGAGTTTGACGAAGGCACAAGCATCACCGTTACAGCTACAGAAAACTTCGGCTATCACTTCCAGTCGTGGAACAACGACAAGGGAGAGGTGGTTTCTACCGAAAATCCTTATACCTTTGAGATTTCAGAGAACACATCACTCACTGCCGTTTACACCAAGAACAACGTTTATGCGCTCAACCTCACGCTTGAAGGCGGCGCCAATGCCAACCTCGTTCAGTTCAGTCCCGAGGGCAATGTCGTTGACGGCGTTCACTATTATGAGGAAGGAACCGATGTGAAACTCACCGTTCTGAACAACCGCATACTGACGTTCACCAACTGGGAAGACAACTCTACCGACGCAGTGCGCGAGATAAGCATGGACGGCGACAAGCAGGTTACTGCCACATTCTCTTGTGTTGACTATATCGTGGGCTGGGATCTTTACAACGATACGCCTACAAAGGAGCGTGCTGCCGACTATAAGGCTGAGAGCGACAACGCCGGACTGCTGTCGCTGCGCAATGCCGAGGGCCTCACTACTTCATGGCTTGCATGCGGAGCTGAGAAGGGCGGACAGAACGGAAAGTATGCTGCACGCGTGTGGAGAAACCTCAGCGAGCAGTATTATTTCGAGATTTCGTTCTCTACAAAAGAATATTCTAACATCAAGCTTTCGGCTGCCGTGGGCGACGACTTCAACGCTCACAGTATAGTGAATGCCGAATACAGCATTGACGGACAGACATACACTAAGTTTGGCACATACACTCTGCCTTACCGCGCATGGGCTGAAGGCGAGTTTGACCTGCCTGCCGACGCTGCCGGACAAGACCGCGTTTACATACGCTTCATGCCCGACTGGACTTCAGAGCTCGTGGGCAGCGAGAGCGATTACGACGGAACAGCCGTAGCCGAGATATTTGTCCTTGCCGACAAGAATATCGTTGACGACGGCGAGGCACCCAAACTGGTGTCTACACTTCCTGCCGACAATGCCAAGGACATTACTGCCAACGGCTCTGTTATACTTACTTTCAACGAGAAAGTTGTGGCTGCCGCCAACGGTGGAAAGGCTACTCTCGACGGTGAGGAGATTGTTCCTACCGTAAGCGGAAAGACTGTTGTATATAAATATACAGGTCTGAAATATTCTACTGACTATACGTTCACACTGCCTGCCGGAGCCATTGAAGACCGCACGGGCAACGCCTTCGAGGGCGTAAGCCTCACCTTCACCACAATGGAGCGCAAGCAGCCCGAGGCACGTGTTTACGATGCTGTGGTTGCACAGGACGGAACCGGCGACTACACAACCGTGCAGGCTGCCGTAGACGCAGCTCCCGAGGGACGCGTAAAGCCGTGGCTCATCTTTATCAAGGAAGGTGTTTATAAGGAGCATGTAGATGTGCCTGAATCGAAGCCTTATCTCCATTTCATCGGACAAGACCGCAACAAGGTGTCTATCAGCGACGATAAGCTGTGCGGAGGCGACAATGCGCTGCACGTAGACGTAGGCGCTACGTTCGTGGCACGTGCCGAGAACCTCTACTTCGAGGGCATAAGCTTCGTAAACTCTTATGGCGTTGAGCAGAATGCCGGACCGCAGGCTCTGGCTCTTAACACCAAGAACGACCGCCTGGTGTTCAACAACTGCGGCATGTACAGCTATCAGGATACATGGATTACGCCGAGCGACTCTCACTGCCGTGCTTACGTTAAGAACTGCTTCATAGAGGGTGCGGTAGACTTTATCTACAACAACGGCGACTATTATTTCGACAGCGACACAATCAACATTGTGCGTAAGGACGGCGGATATATCGTTGCTCCGTCGCACGACAGCGACTCTAAGTGGGGCTATGTCTTCATGAACAACGTGATTACTGCTCCCGGCGTGCCGTCTGAAACTTCTGTATGGCTCGGCCGTCCGTGGCACAATCAGCCCAAGACCGTGTTCATCAACACCAAGGCTGAGGTTACTATACCTGCCACAGGATGGTATGAGACTATGGGCGGAATACCGGCTGTATTTGCCGACTATAACACAGTGGACGGCGAGGGCAATCCCGTTGACCTGTCACAGCGCCGCAGCTATTACTATTATTATGCCGACGACGACAAGACTCAGAAGGTGGAGGGATACGCAAAGAACTCTCTTACCGACGAAGAGGCAGCACAATACACTGTTAAGAACGTGCTTTCAGGCGACGACAACTGGCAGCCGGAGATTATCACAGAGGCATGCGACGCTCCTGTTCCGGTAATCAGCAAGTCTGAGCAGACCATCACATGGGATGCCGTGCCTTACGCTATCTGCTACGTTATAACCAAGAACGGCAGCGTGGAAGGATTCACCACTGCCACATCTTGCAGCTATACTGACGGCGATGAATATCTTATTCAGGCTGTCAACGAGTATGGCGGACTGAGCAAGGCCGGAAAGGCATCTGAAGGAACTGTAGGCATCGACGGCGTTGAGGCCGGTCAGGCCATAACAGTTACAGGCATCTATTCTGCCGACGGTGTTAAGCTCAACACCTACCGCAAGGGTGTCAACATCGTTACAGGCAAGACTGCCGACGGCAAGGTGGTTTCAAAAACTATCGTGAAGTAAATTTGTCTGGCTTTTATTTATGGTGAGGCCCCGCCCGGAACTGCTGTCCGGCGGGGCCTTCTTTTTGCCTTTTATTTTAATGTACCTTATATTCTGTTATCCGAAAGTTTTTTATGTCATCGGCTGTTGACGCATTCTTTGATGTTAATTCTGTTTCAGAGCGTACTGCATTTATTGCCGTATATATGAAAAACGTCCGTGATTCTTATGTCAGAAACACGGACGTCTATATCTTTTACGGCCTTTATCATATCATCCCTGCCTTGTGCAGCTCGGCAACGGTGGCTTCGAGTTCGGCATACCATTCCTCGCCGAAACGGCGTGTCAGCGGCTCTTTCAGAAATTTATACACGGGCAGTCCCAGTTCCTTGCCTTTGGTGCGTGCAGCCTCGCATATGCTCCAGCGGTGATAGTTGAGGCCGGTCAGGCCGTTGGAAAGTTTCTTTTCGCGGATAGGGTAGAGAGCGCAGCTTATGGGCTTGCAGAACTCTGTCTTGCCGGCGCGGTGAGCCTTTTCGAGGGCGCACAGGCAGCAGCCGTTCTCGTAGCATGTAAACACGCAATCCTTGCCGTTGACTATGCTCGTTACGAGTTCGCCTTCCGGATCGATGTCCGCCACGCCCTGCTGGTCAATCACGGCCTGTGCGTTGGCCGAAAGGTCGGTCCACACCGTGTCGAGCGAATCCTCAATGCCGCCTATCTCGTCCATCGTTACAGGCGCTCCGGCGTCGCCTTCAATGCAACATTCGCCCTTGCAGGCATCGAGGTCGCAGCAGAACTGCTCTGTTATAATGTCGGGCGACACAAGTACGTCGCCCACCTGTATTATCGGTAAATCCATATTTGTTGTCTATTGTGATATAATGTCATTTTTTCACCATTTTATCGGCTCCATGCCGTGCTGCTGCAGATACTGGTTGGTCAGGCTGAAGTGGTGGTTGCCGAACCATCCGCCGCGGTTGGCCGACAGCGGTGACGGGTGGACAGACTGCAGTATCAAGTGGCGCGAGTTGTCTATGAGCTGTGCCTTGCTGCGGGCATAACCGCCCCAGAGGATGAACACCAGATTGTCGCGGTCTCTGCTCAGTGCGCTGATAGTAGCGTCGGTGAACTCCTCCCAGCCGCGCCGCTGGTGACTTCCGGCAGCATGTTCGCGCACGGTCAGCGTGGCGTTTAGCAGCAGCACGCCCTGCTGTGCCCAGCGCACAAGGCTTCCGCTTTGCGGCATCGGCGTGCCGAGGTCGTTCTCAATCTCTTTGAATATGTTGATAAGCGAGGGCGGAAACGGCACTCCGTCGCTCACCGAGAAGCACAGTCCCTCGGCCTGTCGCGGCTCATGGTATGGGTCTTGTCCGAGTATCACCACCTTAACCTTGTCGAACGGGCACAGGTTAAAGGCATTGAAGATAAGTCGTCCCGGCGGATAGCACGTATGGTTGCGGTATTCGTCGTGTACAAAGTTGATAAGATTGGCAAAGTAAGGTTTTTCAAACTCACCTCCAATATGCTGTTTCCACGACTCTTCTATTTTTACGTCCATAATTCAAAGTGTAATTTTTTAACCAATGCAAAAATACATATTTTTCTTTGAAAGTCAAATATTCGCGTCAATCTTTGTACTGTTGTATTGCGCTAAGCTTGTTATCATCCGGTCAGAAGATTAGCCGTGATGTATGTCATTGCTTATCACCCCGGTCCTTGCCCGGGCGTATTTCGGCTAAATGCTGTATAAAACAGTTTTTGCAGAAAACTCGTCACTCGTCACATTCCTATGTAAAGCACTGTAAATGTGTTACTTATGGCGTGACAAGTTGCCTTTTAAACTCGTCACGCATACCTTAATACTCTGCTTGAAGTCAACCGAAATCTGGAATTTACAATGGCTTTTATTAATATGTGATGAGTAGAAAATCCAACTCATCACGCTTTAACCTGTTGTCATTCAGAGAGTTAATACCCGATGTGACGAGTGATGAGTTTCTTATAAAACTTTTTTATTTATGTTTTTATTGCTCAATTTCTGATTTGGGTTGACCCGCATACAGGTCTTCTCCTAATTAAAGTTTACTTCAGTTAAACTTATATCTGTTATCACCCGAATTATTTTCTTCTTGTTGTCATTTGTAATATGCCACCTTTCGCTTTATGAAATGCCGCCTTTTACAGTGTAAAAGCATGCCTTTTGCATCATGAAAAGTATGCTTTTGCCGGTTTTTCAGGGTATATTCTTCTATTTCATCTTTCTGATAAGGCCATTATAAAAGCAGAAGAATGTTTTATAAGCCTAAGCTGTTTGATATAGAATTTATGAACAGAAAATCGTTTTTGATATGTTGTCGGTAATTATTTTTGCTAGGCTGTTGAAAGGAGAAGAATAAAATAAAGAAGCCGGAAACATCACGTTCCCGGCTTCTTCTTAACTTCTGTTTTTACCTTTATAAAAGAAATATTACTATTTGAGAATTTTACTCGTCTTTCCGTTTCTATATTTCACGATAAAAATTCCGTGCTGCGGATTGGTTATGCGCTGTCCCGACAGATTGAAATATTCAGCCGGTTTGTTACAGTTATTGTCTTCAGCTGTGTTTATTCCCGTTGTCTCTTTCCTTATCAGGTCTATGGCTGCCGAATTTTCCACGGCACAGTCGGTGGCATCGTCGGGATTATAGTTGGCAAGTGCAGCCACAATCTTCATGTTGTTCTTCTTCCACTCCTTGTCGATGTCGAAGGTGTATGAGTATGTAAACGAATTGCCGTCCCACACTACAGGCTCACCCCATGTGCTGTTGTATCCGCGGATTACGTGCTGCTGATAGTATTGTCCTTCATATCCTTCCTGAAAAAGACTTTTAACCTCGTCTTCAGTAAGGTATACTGTCAGATGTGGCATTGCGCATATCAGGTTGTCGTTTTTAAGGCAGGTAACGTTTGCCGTAACAGTAGTAGAGTCAGTATTGAATTCATACGTTATGCCTACAACAGCATTTGCCGTCAGCTCCATCTCGGTGTTGATATATGACGTGATGTCATCAGAGCTTTGCGGCAGATAAACGGCTGTCTTGCTGCCGGCAGAGTTGCCTGTTTCGTGATATGGCTGCCTGTTTATCATCATTGCCGGAGCATAGCAGTTGGAGCCGTTGTTGAACAGCCAGAGCATCTCCTCGTCGCAGGGCAGGGTAAATTCGTCGGTATAGTAGCCGGCATGATGGCACACGGCGAACACCCTGTCGCTATAGTCGTTGCTCGAGTTCATTGCCGTATGCAGATAGCCTGCTACTCTCGGACAGTTGCTGCATTTCTCTGTCGTAAACTCCTCTATGAGAACGTTTTTCAGATAAGTACACACCGCTTCAACCATGTTGTTGGTGCTGTTTTCGTCTGTACCGTTGTCAATGCTCTCAATCTCTATGCTCCATTTTGCCTGACTGTCGGTGTAGATGCCCGGGTCGATGACAAACGAGCACGACGTGCTTGACGTAGGCCCAATGGGCGTGTCGATGTGTGTCCGGCAGACAGTTTCGCCTGTGGTGCATTTTATGGTAAATCCGTTTACAGCCTCTATGCCGTAGTTGTGTATGGTGGCATTCACCTTCAGGGCGTTCACTCCGCTCTGTGGCCATGGACTTATTGTGGCAGATAGCAGTCCGAGGTCTTGCTTAGGCAGCGAGCTGCCCGTTATAATTGCTTCCATGCTGATAACGCCCTTGTTGCTTATGTCCTGCCATTGAGCGTCGCCCATCTTGAGATATGATGTGCCTGCCACGGGTTCGCCAACGATAGAAACTGCCACTACGTTGGCTCTCTGATGGAAAGAATAGCCGATGTATATGTCACCGGCATTCTTGGTTATCTCATACGGCTCGGTCAGCTCCACTTCGTTCCATCCCTTGCTTACGGCCGGAGTAGAAGATCGTGTTATGTATCCCTCGGCTATGTTGTCGCCGTCGAGCTCGGTGCGTATCCATACCTTCAGCGTGTCGATGTTTATGCGGTTAAGCAGTGCTGCGCGTATAGACGAAATGGTGTTGCCCTTGTATGCGTCTAGGGCGGATGACGGCAGTTTAGTTGCGCACGACACCCATCCTTTGCCGTTCAGCTGTATGTCGCCATCATCGGCCATCTGACCGTTGCAGAAACCCATGCTCACCGTTTCTGACTGTGCCATTGCTCCTATGCTGAGAAGCAATGTAAGTATTATTGTTGACAGTCTTTGCATAACTCTAAATATTTTTTATTTCACAACTTTCTTTCCGTTAATGATGTACACTCCATGCGGCAATGCTCCTGCCGGCATTCTGCGTCCGCTGAGGTCGTACACTTCATTCTTGCCTGCGGCAGAATCGTTCACAGCCTGACTTATGCCTGTGCTGTTGGGCAGTGTCAGCGCACATTCGTCAGAGCTGATGCTCAGTTCGCCGTTCTGTGCTGCACGTATTATGAAGCTGTAGGTTGCTCCCGGATTCAGCCCTTTTACGTCGTAGCTTAGCACGTTGCCTACAGACAGTCCGTCGTATCCGCTTACCGGTGTGCGCTCTATCATCTTGCCTTCAGCCACGACATCGTCGATAACTACAAAGCCCGAAGTGCGTCCGTAGCGCAGGCGCACCTGCTTGCACTCGTCTAAGCTTACCCGCTCAGTGGCTCCGTCTACTGATGGACTTATGACACTCACCTCAGTCCATACTCCGTCGCCCTGGTCGGCCTCTACATATATCTTTTCTGTGTTGCTCTTTGCGCGGCACCAGAAACTAAGATTACTGATGAGCATCTCGTTGTATGCAATCACGAGATAGTCGCCGTCTGACGAGAGACGCAGCGATGGTGCCTTTTCGCCGTAGTAGCCCGAAACCGAGTAGAACATGCTGCTCGTTGAAGTCCATGTGTCAGGCATGCCTTCTGCCTTGTTGCTGAAGTCATATCCCTTGGCCGAAAGTTCGTCAGAATAGTCATGTTTCATCACTGTTAGACGATAGTCGTCGGCATCGCGCACAGCTTCCCATTTAGCCTTAAATCCCGTTTCAGTGACATCTGTTGCGGCTAAGCCTGCAGGCTTTCGCTTGGCGAAGGCCAGATCGAGAGTCTGCACAGGAGCATTCTTTTCTTCAGACATATAGCTGCCAAGTCCGGCGCTTACGGCTACGACATAGTCGGTAAGCGGCACAAGGCCGTCAATCTTTATCGTCTCAGGCGATGTGTAACGCTTATGGTCAAAGTCGCCGATATACAGGCGCTGGCTGTTGCCGTCGGTGCAATACACGCTTACATCATAATATTTGGCGTGTTCGACAGCCGCCCATGAGAACACAAAACTGCTGTCGGCTATGTCTGTCACGTCTACTGTAGCCGGTGCAGGCATGCTGAATGATGTTCCGGCAAGCAGCAGTTGGACTGTGTCGCCGTCCAGCGTGACGTCATCAAACGATACAAGGCTTGCGCCGTCCCACGATGTGAGTTCATACTGTGTTATTCCTGCAAAGCCGGGGAAGGTGTCGCCCGATCGGGTTGCTTCCGACAGTATGCCGTCAGCTTCAACTATATCTACGCGCTGATGCTGCGGGTCTATGTTTACTATATTCTTCTCCCATGCGTCTTTGTCCTGGTCTATGTGCCATACGAGCATGCCTTCTCCCGGCAGATATGTGTCGAATCCGCTTTGTATGCGGTTTTCAAGTACGAAGAACTCGTTGTCCTTTCCCGGGACGCTTACGCGGAACGCCTTGTTTGACGATGCCAGGTTTGGAATCATCGTTATGCTGTCGGCATTGTTGTCAAGAATGTCATAGTCAAGCCATGCCAGTTCGGCACGTTCAAATGCAGAGAATAGCGGTGGCGTGTTCATATTGTTGTTGTATGAGCCTGAGGCCATGGTGTCATAGGCTCCAAGTCCAAAAGTGAAGTATCCATAAGAAGTATCGTAGTGGTCAACCAGTCCGAGCACGTGGCCGAACTCATGCACAAATGTACCTATACCTGTCGGGATTAAATCTCCGAATGCATTGTAACGCAACTCGTTGCTGCAGGCGTAATGGCCTATCACTTTGTCGTCGTAGATGAGCTTCATGTTCCATGCTTCCTCAACGATGGCAGAGTGGGGCCATATAAGTTCTGTTCCGTTAGGGTCGTCGGCCTGTCCGCCGCCGGCATAGAAGAAATATATGTTGTCGACATATCCGTCGTTGTTGGTATCGTATTCAGAGAATTCTACTTCATCGTCAACAAGCTCGCATGCTTCTTTTATAGCTTCGCCCATTCTGAAGTCTTGTCCCTCATCGTCAGAACCGTAGTAGGTGGCTTTGTTTGATAGCGTCACCGGGCCAACTACAGTGAAGTCTGGGTCAAACTGGCCATTAGAGCTTTGCAGATAAAAGTCTCGTGCGCTGCCGTTTGCTCCGTTGCTCCACGTGAAGCCTTCCTTGTTGAGCATGTCGTCATAAAACTGGTGAGGATTGTCTATAGATGAGAACTTGACGTCACTGAACTGAATCAGTATGACAAGAGACTTCTGTCGTCCTATTGTGGGGAAGTCGCTAATAAGATAGTCGCTTCGTTTAGGCGCTTTTCTCATTCCGCTGCCGGTTGCCGCACGGCTGAATGCATCTACGTTTATAGAGGCCAAATATTTCTTGGCTTCTGTCTTTCTCATGTCCTTGTCTGCAGCAGCCAGACCGCTTCCTGTTATTTTGCTGCCGTCGAGTCTGGCATATTCATAGGTTTTGGTCTTAAGGTTGAAAAACAGAGGATATCCGTCTTCGGTGAACAGCAGATGGCGATGCTCGTCGCCCCGCATAAGCACCGTAAGACTTGTGCCGTCGGGCTGAATCACTTTCTTTGGCGCAGGGTCAGCCGGTATGGCCTTAGTGCTGCAGATGCCGCATAATAGAATGGCTATTGAGATAAAAAGTCGTTTCATGCTTAATGTCTTTATATATAAAAACAAAGAAGCCGTAAGGGGCCGGCATGACACTTAGTTTGCCGTGCCAACCCCGTGGCTTCTGTCATTCTAACTTATTTTATTTAACAATCAGCTTATATGGCTTGTTGTTAACAGTAACCACATAAACACCTTTTGCTACCTGATAAGTTGCCGTCTCGCCTGCAACGCTGCCTGCAACCTTCTGTCCGTTGAGAGTGAACACTTCAACGTTTTGTCCGATTGCATTTTTTACTATTATGCAGCCGTTGCCAGCCATAACCTTCACGTCAGATGTCTGCAGGTCAGCGATACCGGTTGTTGCCGATACAGTGTTAGACAGGTCTGATTCGCCGAGGTCGTAAACTGCGCTTACAGCGTAGGTTCCGTTGGCTGTGGCCTTTGCGCTGTTTGTTGCAACGAGGCTGTTAACGGCGTTGTCGAGATACAGCTTGTAGCCTTTCAGTACAGGTGCCTTAGCTTCAGTGTATGCAATGTTGTCTATCATGATGCCGAAACCGTCAAGGATAGTGTGTATTGCAACATACTTAGCGTCAGCCGGGAGAGTTGCCTTTACTTCCTTCCATGTGCTTACTGTAGGATAGTCAACCACAGCAACCTTGTTGGTGAACGATTCAGGGTTGTCGTCTGTCGAAGATGTCAGAATCTCGATAGAACTTGTAGCGTCGTTAGAGAGAGTCATGAACGAAATTTCTGTTCCGCCCTTAATCTCAGGTGAGATAAACCAGTCGTCGTCAGGATTGTTGTTAGGACGTCCTTCGGCGTCGGCACCATAGTTGCCCCAGTGGATCAGACACTTTTCTCCTTCATACGGAGTCCATACTGCTGCGTCGGGACATCCGGCTTCCTTAGCGCTCCATGTCATCCATGCCAGAGGCTGGTTAGCATAAGGCCAGTAGTTGCCGTAATATTGTATGAATGTTGTTGACAGGTTACCGTCTTTGTCGACAGTCTTCCATCCTTCTATATTATTAGTGGTGAAAGCCGGAACACTTTCGAAGTCGAGCATAACCTCGCGTCCGTCCATTGTTTTAGGTGCAGTCCATGCCAGTTCGTCGTCATTGCTTAGAGTCAGTGAGGTAGGAGTGGGCAGATTCATGCTGCGCGGGTCGAGTTCTACATCGCTGCTCAAGTTGTTCTCTTCATTCTGATCGCCGTCGTACAGCACTTGTGCATTATATAGAACGTTCTTGTTAGCTGCAGTTATAGGCAGAGTGAATGTGAATGTGCGTGATGCTCCTGCCGCAAGAGCTTCCTCAGGATCAATCTCGTCTACAGTAACATCGTCAACGTTGAACAGAACAGAATATCCTGTAGCTTCTTCAGCACCCTTGTTTATAACGGTTACGTTGATGGTTGCAGTGTCGCCAACTACCGGCATGTAAGGCTGTGTTATGCCTGTCACGGCAAGATCCTTACCTGATGCCTCGTAGATACTCCAGTTATCAGCGAATATTCTTACGGCCGGATTAGGCATGTAGCCATAGAGGGCTATCTGTGCTTTCTTGCCGTTAAGGGCTGAGAGGTCAACGATGTGCTCCTGCCATCCGTTGTTACCGGTAAGATTGATTTCTTTGCTGATGTCGAAATAATCTTTGCTTCCGTCTGTGGTTGCCATTACTTTCAGATAAGCGGTTTCAGGCATTGCGTCAGAGTGATGCAGCCAGAGTGAGAACATAGGTTTCTCGGCTTTCTCGAAGTCGATTATCGGTGATATAAAGTATGCCGAACCGTCTGAAGAACCTGTGTTGAGGCACAGCAGCTGTGCGCCGTCCTGTCCATACGGCTGTATCTTTGCGTTGTAATAACCAGGGTCAATAGTCCATATCTGATTGTTTATACCTGCGCCGATGAGATATGGTGCATGGTTAACACCTGATGCGGTGAATGCTTCATCGTATGGCAGTGTGTATGGCTTACCCATCACCAGTCCTGATTGTACATAGTCAGACTCGCCTTCGTCGTTAGAAACTGTTACGGCAAATATATACTGGTCTTGTGTGTCAGAGGCATCCATAATTTGTACTTCAACCTCGCTTTCGCCCGTGGTTTCGCCAAGTTTTGTATAATTTGGCCAGCTGCTTGTGTCGTATTTATAGATAGTATATTTGAAGTTTGCCGGATCAACATATCCTCCGTGTACTCCTTCTGTGGGGTTAGTCCATGACAACACGGCTACGTTCTGCTCTTCGCCCCAGCTTGTTTTCAAGTTCTTAATGGTCTTTGGCACGTCAGGACCAACATATTTTGTTATGTCCATAGGTCTTCCTTCGCCATAAGCGTTGGCTGCAACGATAGAGTATGTGTTGAAGCCTTTGGCAGCTTTAACCTGTAGTGTAACCTGCTCACCGGGACGTACATCGGTCTTAGTGGCAAGAGCATTTCCCTTAAGATCGTATATTGTTACCTTGGTGAGTTCAGATATCTGCTTGCCGTCGATGCTCTTTGAAGGCAATGTGAACGTAAATGTTCCGCCGAGGGCGCCTGATGCGTCTGGAACGAAGTTTATGGCCGATACTGTATCAGGAGCTTCTATTGAAGCGATGGCTTTTACAATGAAGGTATCAATAGCTACAAAACTTCTTTCTGTTCCATAATCATGAAGACCAAAATTATAATATCCGTTTTCTGTTGGATTAATATAATAGCGCTTTGTTTCAGTCCCTTCTGTTGTGAAATTATAAAGGTCGTCTATTACAATGTTCTGTGATTCAACGGTATTACTGCTGCCCATTGTGGTTTTCATGCTTGCAAGTTCACCATTGAGTTTATAAGACAGCATATATAAAGAGTCTGTCTTCAGGTCGAAAGTCGGTGATATTATCCAGTCGTCACATCCATTACGTCCATAGCAATTAATGTATCCATAGATACTGTTGTATTGCCATGTAAGAGCTGTTCCGTCATTATTCAGGTTATATATTGTCCAACCGTCAATGTCAGACATAGCAGAGAATGTATTGACATAAGGCATAGGCATGTAGAGTCCTGCCGTTATGCTGTTTGTGACAGTTCCGCGGTTTACGTTGCCATGGCTCTTTGCATAAATGGTATATGTGTGAGTGAGTATCTCTTTCGGCATGTCTGTGTCAACGGCAGTTGTTTCAGTTATGTCTTCAGCAATAGTCTTTCCGTCGACATTGCGTACAACTGTATATGATATGTCAGATTTGTCAAAGATGCTTCCAAAGTCATCATACAATCCCTTTTCAGGAGCTTCCCATGTGATTGTTGCCTGTTGATTCTCTATAGTAAGAGTTGGATTTAATACATCTGCAGGTGCGTCGTATCCGCATACTATAGTTTTAGAGAATCTGCCACCACAGACTTCGTTATACAGAGGATATACTTGCACTGTAACAATATGCATTCCTGCTGAAAGTCCATTTAAACTGCAATTTACTTTGCCTCCTAGTGTGGGCTGTGAAGGAACTCCTGTTGGAGTTACATTGTTTCCGTCTACATAGAAATACAGACGCACTCTGTCTGACGACCATGTAGGTATTTCAATTTGATTACCTCCATCAACTGTAGACGGTATAGTAAATGAAATGTTTGCATCATAGCTGCCTTCGTCAACAGAGACGACTAAATCGTTGATGTCGTCTAAAAGATAAGTATAACTCTTGTTCTCGGTTTCGGGACGCTTATAGAAGTATGTAAAACCTGTTGGAGTTTTTTCTACCAATACTGTTTTACATGTGTCTTCTTTTGCGCCGTATGGTACAAACGGGCTTATCTTGTAATAAACGGTTCCATTTTCAAAGTCATAGTGGTTAACCAGCAATGAACCTTCATTTGCGTTATAGATCATTGGCTGCTGACCATAGACATATTTGTTTGGCATTTTGGTTCGGCCTATGACAGTTGTCTTACATGTTACAGGATCTATTTTTGCCATATATACGCTGTCGTCGGCAAGCTGTAAGAACAGAGTGCCATAGCCGGCAACAAATCCTTTGGGGCTATAGTTGCCTATAGTCTTGTATCCGCGGTATGAGCCTAAAAAGCCAACTCGCTGCAGTCTGCATGTTGCTGTATCCAATATATTTAGATAGTAGTCTGTTCCGCCATAACCTTGGTCTTGAACGTTTTCCATTGATATTGCAAATACGACGTCGCGCTGGTCGTCATAAGACATCATATAAGGCACGTAACTTGAACTGCCTGTCGGATTTGTAAATGTCTTTTTGCTCAGCAATTCAAGTGTATTGGCGTCATATACAGTTCTGACTATTGTGTTGTAGTTGCCTGTGGCGCCGTCTTGAATAGGCAAAAAGCAATATAATTTTCCTTTTGCCGTATATGAGTAAGGTGAAAGGCCTGCATCTGATGATACCGTATCACAGGCAAATGGTGTTAGGTTAAAGTTTACCATGCCTCCTGTGGCATTTCCGTTTTCGTCAATTCCAGCACCGGCGTTAAATCCCGTATAGAGGTATAGGGTTTCATTTCCGGCACGTGTAGAAGTTCTGTTTGGTAATGGCGCAACCAAAGTCGGAACATTTCCTTTTTCATTTATAAATCTTGTGTAGGTTGTCTTTTCTTCAAATGTCTGAAGTGGCCACGGACTTTTATAGGTCGTAGACATGTTCTCAGATTTGCTCTTAGCCGGCTCTGCCTTTTGCATCTGTCCGGCGTCACTTTTCTCTGCCTTGTTTATTTCAGGCAGTTTCATAACAACTTGCGCTTCTGTTGGACTACAACAGAACAACAATGCCGCTGAAGCTACAAAATAATGGATAATTCTTTTCATAAGCATTATATTTATATTTGTTAAACTTAAAACGCTTGACAAAAATATTATTTTATCTATAAAAAATATGATTTTATGTTCCGACTTGTTTTTAAATTCTTGAATTTAAATAAAAAAACTAACTAAAACGGCCTAAAATGTATATTTATGTTATCATTATTGATGATTTCATTGTTTTATCTCAAACTGTTATTGTTTTATATTTTTCACGTTTAAGTCATATTATTTTGTATCTTTGCATAAATCAAAATGCTTTTGGAACAATATTCAGGTCAACTTGATGGTTCTTCGGCAGATTTAGATAATCTTTTTATTAAATAAAGTTTTCTTTGATGAAATTACAAGTCTTGTTGCTGCTGTTGTTTTCTTTTGTCTTTACGTTGCCGTCTTTTGCTTCTAAAGAAAAGTCGGATAGTGCAGTTGTTTTGAAGACTAAGGGAGATGTTTTCTATTCTACCGGACGCTTTCCTGAAGCTTTGGATTATTATACTCGTGGACTAGACAAAGCAGAGAATGAAAAAAACAGACGCGTATACAATGCATGCATAGGATGTATAGGAAATATTTATGCAAGCATAGGCGACTATAACCGTTGTCTGCACTATTATCAGCGGGGGTATAAGGCGGCTGTTGAGGATAATGATACAGATATGCAGTTTAGCTTTTTGTCAAATATTCTTGCATGTTATTGCCTTATGAAAGATGTAAAGCAGGCAAAGGCTTATTTCAGACTTTTGATGCAACTTCCTGTTAGTGATCAGCAAAAGCGTCAGTATTACTGCTTATATAATCAGGGCTTTATAGCACAGGCTGCAGGAGATTATGCAATGGCGGAGTATTATCATTTTAAGGCTTTCGAGTATGCCAAGGAAAGAAATATGCCGGTTATGTATATTCAGGCACAATATATGGAACTTGGCAACATTGCACTGAAGTGTAAGAATCCGAAGAAAGCCATATCTTATTTTAAGAAAGGCTACCAGATGACGTTAAAGATGGACAATTCAGACAAAATGTCGAGAGTCTATAAAAGTCTCAGCGAGGCTTATGCCAGTGCGGGACAGGCTGATTCGGCAGCCAAATATAAGGCTATGTATCTTGAACTTTCTGACTCGGCATTCAACAAGAGCCAGTTTTACATCTCGGGCAGCAAGCTATTCAATTATGAAAACACTGTTAATCAAAAGATGATTGACTCGCTTACTACGCGCAACACCACGCAATTTGTAGTTATTATCGTGTTTGTCATAATGCTTATTGTGCTTACCGTGCTGTATCGTATGCTGAGGCAGAAAAACCGAAATCTTATTGATGCACAGATGCTGCTTGTAAGCAAGAACGAGGAACTGATGAAGTCTGACAAGCAGAGCCGCCTGTTATTGGAGCAATATGCCAAGGCTGTAAACACTGTGCATGAAGATAATGTGCCAAATGCTGTCGGTGAGACAGGGCAGGAGACTGCCGGTGACACTGAAGGCGAGGCTGAAGATGCCGACGGAAAGACCGACGAGGCTGATAAGAAAGAGCGCACGGCCGCTGCGCTGCTGAGCGAAGAGCAGAAGAACCTGCTGCTGAACAAGATTAACACCGTGATGGCAGACATGAGCGTGATATCGCGCTCCGATTTCAATCTTAACACACTTGCACAGATGGTTGGCTCTAACACCAAATATGTTTCGTGGGCTATTAACGACGTCTATGGCAAGAACTTCCGACAGTTTCTCAGTGAATACCGCATACGCGAGGCGTGCCGCCGTCTTTCGGACAAGGAGCATTACGGCAACATGACACTTCAGGCCATATATGAAGAACTTGGCTACAACTCGGCTGCCAGCTTTATACAGGCTTTCAAGAAGGTGAACGGAATGACGCCTTCTACTTATCAGCGCCTTATGGCCAATAAGCCTGCCGATGAGGCCTGATATTGTTGGGGTGTTAATTTTGCATTTCTTTTAGTTCATGTAAAAGTATCTGTGTCTCTTTGAAAGTCAAAATTTACGCTAGTCTTTGTGCCGTCATGTCTTTATGCTCCTACGATTTCAGCGTTGTTTGATAACTGTTGCAATGTCTATAAAAATGGGACGGGTATTTTTTTTGCCCGTCCCTTTATTTTTTATTTTTTCCTGCTGACTTTTCAGCCGGAATGTTATTGCTTGTTGTCCTCAATGAGGTTCTCGCCGGTCATGTCAGACGGCTGCTCCAGACCCATGATGTGGAGGATTGAAGGAGCAACGTCGGCCAGACGGCCGTTCTTTACAGTTGCGCTGTTGTTGTCTGTAACGTAGATGAACGGAACCGGGTTCAGTGAGTGAGCCGTGTTAGGTGTTCCGTCTGCGTTGATTGCGTTGTCGGCATTTCCGTGGTCAGCTATGATTATAGCCTCATATCCGTTGGCCTTGGCAGCCTCGATAACGTCGTGTACGCAGTGGTCAACAGCCCATACTGCCTTTGCTATTGCGTGGTAAACGCCGGTGTGGCCTACCATGTCGCCGTTGGCAAAGTTGACAACGATGAAGTCATACTCCTGAGTGTTGATAGCGCCAACCAGCTTGTCCTTAACCTCGTATGCGCTCATCTCAGGCTTCAGGTCGTATGTTGCAACCTTTGGAGAAGGAACCAGGATGCGGTCCTCGCCCTCGAATGCAGCCTCGCGTCCGCCGTTGAAGAAGAATGTTACGTGAGCATACTTCTCTGTCTCGGCTGTGTGCAGCTGTTTCTTGCCCTGCTTGCTCAGATATTCGCCCAGAGTGTCCTGTACGTTCTCTTTCGGGAAGAGGATGTGAACGCCCTTGAAAGATGCGTCATACGGAGTCATGCAGTAATACTGCAGATCCTTTATTGTGTGCATGCCTTCCTCCGGCATATCCTGCTGTGTGAGCACCTGTGTAAGCTCCTTTGCACGGTCGTTGCGGAAGTTGATGAAGATAACAACGTCGCCTTCCTGTATAGTGCCGTCAACGTTAGCGTTGCTTATAGGCTTGATAAACTCGTCGGTAACGCCTTCCTCGTAGCTCTCTTCCATAGCCTTAACCAGGTCAGTGGCTTTCTTGCCCTTGCCCTCAACGAGCAGGTCGTAAGCCTCCTTAACACGGTTCCAGCGCTTGTCGCGGTCCATAGCGTAGAAGCGTCCTACGATGCTTGCAATGTGAGCGTCGTTCTTCTCGCAGTGGTCAGTCAGTTCCTTGATGAATCCGGCTCCGCTCTTCGGGTCGGTGTCGCGGCCGTCCATAAAGCAGTGAACATAAGTGTTCTTCAGTCCGTATTCTTTAGATATTTCGATGAGCTTGAACAGGTGGTCGAGTGAAGAGTGTACACCGCCGTTGCTGGTCAGACCCATCAGGTGCAGCTTCTTGCCGTTGTCGCGGGCATAGCTGTATGCGTTAACTATTTCGGGGTTTTTGAGTATAGAGCCGTCGCTGCAAGCACGGTTAATCTTAACCAAGTCTTGATAAACGATGCGTCCTGCACCGATGTTGAGGTGTCCCACCTCAGAGTTACCCATTTGTCCGTCAGGCAAACCTACATCCTCGCCTGAAGCCTGCAGCTGTGAGTGAGGGCTTACGGCGTAAAGATAATCCAAATAAGGCGTCGGTGTGTTGAATATTACGTCTCCTGCGCCATGCTTTCCGATACCCCATCCGTCGAGTATCATCAATAATGCTTTTTTTGCCATAGTTTATTTAAATATATAGATGTGTAATAATTCCGGCGCAAAGTTACTAAGTTTGCCGTTAACAGCAAAATGCTGACGTGATTTTTAGAAGTTTTTGTATGTCTGCCATACACTCTTGGGCTTTTCCGGCTCATTTTTGTCATGTTTATGTCCGTGCTGGCATGCCTTGCCGTTTTATCCATTTTGTCCGTTTTGTCAGATTTTTCTCTTCGCCGATGACATGGTTTTCTTTCGTATTCGGGCATTATTCTTTACATCATAAATGCCAAAAATCATCGGTTTCATCGAACGTTTAACGCTCTCAGAATAGCGTTGCTCTTCGCTGTTACGTGGTTTTGAGTGAAAAATTGTCAAATTTTAGCTTTTTTGATAATACGCTGATTTACAGGGTGTTGTGCTTTTGATGATATGAAAACATGACTGTTAATAAATATTACTCGGCCATTTACGTTGCAAAAGTGGGCCGTTTATGATGCGATACATGGCCGTTTGGCATCCAAAATAGGTGATTTTATGCTTCAAAAACGGCTCTTTGGGGCTGTTTAAACTGTTTAAATGTAAAGTGATATTAATAAATATACGTATTTAATCTCGCTATTTTAACGTCTGTTATATATTCATTTTCTGGATTGAAAATATATTTTGTCCTGAGTTTTTACCGATGTTATGGTGTTTTTTATGCTGAAAACAGAAGAAAAATGAAGAATGATTTGCTCATGATAAAATTGTTCTGTTTTTCCGTAAAACGATAAAATGGGTGATAATGCTAAATACCGTATGGATTAATGCCGATGAGGCTTTGCTCATAAATGTGAGCAAAGCCATATCTGCATTATAAATTATGACGTTGAAATTGTGTTGTTTTTATTGTCAGAAGCCGAATCCAATCGTTCCGAACACGCCATTGTAATTGTCGATGCCTGCCGTGCGCGAGTTGATGTGGCGATAGCTTAATCCAAAATGTATCTTCTGTTTGCCAGATCCGATACGATATTTAACCCCGATGTCATAGCAGACGAATTTCCAGTCTGAACTGCCGACAGATGAAGTAATTTTGCCATTTAGATCAAAATAAGTATTTCCGGTATTAAAAAGCGTATAGCCCAATCCTCCACCCAAATTTTGGCTTAAAGTGTATTTCCTTATGTTTTCATCCTTGTCATAATGCGCGTACAAGCCTGAATACGACCCGAACAGATATAATTTACGCAATACGAAATAACCAACTTCCACTGTCGGCTCCATAGGAGTAATATCATTGTGTTTCGTTCCTACAGCAAGCCCCAGCTGTAAATAAAGCCTGTCAAAAAATGTTTGCGAACCTTGATTAATCGCAATTTTCTCCTCTGTTTGTCCATGATGCTCCGATTGCGCTTTTACATAGACAGCAGACATAATTAAGCAAATAAATAAAATAAAGTTTTTTTTCATAACTAATAAATTTTGGTTTAACATTGATTTTTTAGTCACAAATATATTTATGCTAATTATAAATTACAAGAATATAGCCTTCTGATTTTATGCATGATGTTACATGGTGTTTAAGGTGTTAGTGGTTGATAATCAATGAATTACGACATATAAGTATTGCCGGGAAGATCAAAAATGTAACGCATTAAACAAAAAGGATATAGTATATTTTGTTGTTATGGAGTTTATTTATACATTTGCATAACACAAGAAACAAATATTATTATGAAATACATATACTTCATTTTATTGCTGATAATAATAACAAACTGTAAAAATTGGAACAGAAACACGACAATTGACAAGTTGAAAAAAATAGACTCTTTAGTTATATCCGAACAATATGACACCGCATTTTTTTTAATTAAAAACATAAAATTAAAGGATATAAAAAACGATAATGAAAGAGCATATTACGGTATTGTTAAAACGCATATCGTCATAGGTAAGGATATTGAACAGAAAAACGATTCTTTATTAGACAACAGCATACGATATTATGAAAAAACAGGAGCTTTAAACGAACTCGCACGCGCTTACTATTACAAAAGTATAAATGCCTTTGAGAGAGGTAATAAGGAACAAAACATGTATTACATGAAAAAAGCAGAAAATTTAGAAGAACAAATAGGCATTCCCTGGCTTCGTTATTATATATACATTAACATGTCTTACATGAACTTGGAGGCAAATGCTTATGACTTAAGTATGAAATATGCTAAAAAAACTCTAGAACATGCACAGAAGCACAACAATGTGAACTGGAAATGTTTAGCATATAATCATATTGGGACAGTATTCTATTACAAAGGAAATAAAGACAGTGCGTCATATTATTTGACAAAGATTCTTCCACACTTAAAAAGAATCACATCAAAAGTTGAACGTGTCGCATATATGACTAACATCGGATATCTTTTTTATGAATACGGAGAATATAAAAAAGCAGAACCGTTGTTCAGACAGGCATTCGATCTGCTTGATGTGCCGACAACCCGCATCAACCTGGCAAAGGTTTGCTATGCAAGAGGGAAAGCAGAAGAATGTGACACCCTTTTAGCCAAGGCTTTAGAAGACGCAAACTTCGATGAAAAGGCTGAAATTTATCAGTTTATGGCTGAAAAAGCGGAAAAAGAGAGCCGGCCGGAAGAAGCCAACGAATATCATAAAAAAGAAAAAATAATGCAGGACAGCGCACTGGCAAGAAAAAAGACAGAAGAAATGCTTTCGCTGCAAAACGAATACGACAACATGAAAAAGGATGAGATGACAGGACAACGCATCGGAATGATTATCATCATCTCTGTATCTGTGTTGCTGTTTTTCGCCATTTCATCGGTGTTTTTGTTCCGCAGACGTGCCAACAGAACGCGCCGTCTGATAACCGAAATACGCAGGGAGACGGACAAATATCAGCGCGAGCTTGAGGATGCTGAGCGCACGAGCCGGGGAGACAAAAAGGAGATTGAACGGCTTAGGAAGAAGCTTGAGCAGGGCGAGGCACGGCTGAGCGCGATACTCGACCACGGAAAAGACCTGTATGACAGCGTAAAACTCGATGGAAACGTGTCAAAATGGAGCAAAGACGACTTTGAGGCCGTTGTAGAATACTTAAGGGCGAAGATGCCCGACAAGGTGAGAATGATAGAGGAAACCCACACAAAACTAACAGCCTATGCCACGTTTTTCCTGCTTTTATCAGCCATAGGCATGGATGCCGCAGCCACGGCACGCATTATGGGCATATCGCAAGGGGCCGTCAGAACCATGCGACATAGGCTGAAGAAGAAGGAAAAAGGTGGAAACAATAATTAGAAATGCCACAGAAAGGAGCCGCCGAAACAGGCATCAGACATGCCCGAAAGGCTATATCTGCTCATGCCTCTTACTGGGCAAATAATGCCGTTATGGCAGCTGATGTGGAGGCATTATTGACTTTAACATATTAAATTTGCATTTTTGTGGTGAATTGTGGTGAATTGTGGAGGAAAATACTTACCTTTGACACCGGATTTCTATTATAGATGTACGCATGCGATTTTTGGGAAGCATAGAAGCCAAGACCGACGTGAAGGGGCGCGCCTTTTTGCCGGCGATATTCCGCAAAGAGCTACAAGACTCTTATGAGGACTATCTCGTCATGCGCAAGGATGTGTTTCAGCCTTGCTTAGTGCTTTATCCCGCATCTGTATGGAACCGCCAGACCGAGGCCCTGCGTTCGCGTCTTAACCGCTGGGACAGCAGGCATCAGCAGATATTCCGCCAGTTTGTGGCCGACGCCGAAATGGTTACGCTCGATGCCAACGGCCGTTTTCTTATCCCCAAACGTTACCTTAAGATGGCCGGAATAAGCCAGGATATAAAGTTTATCGGCATGGACGACACCATAGAGATATGGAGCCGCGACAACGCTGACAAGCCATTTATGAATCCTGAAGAGTTTGGGGCCGCGCTCGAGGATATAATGAAACAAGACCACGGAGGCAGCCAGTCGGAGTAAGACGGCCCTTTGCTGCGTGCTTTTCTAAAACTTAACTAATCATTACACAAATATAACGCCAATGGTGACCACCGCAAAGACATATCACGTTCCTGTCTTGATGAAAGACAGTGTCGACGGGCTGAATATCAGTTCGGGCGGCATATATGTTGACGTAACCTTCGGAGGCGGCGGACACAGCCGCGAAATACTGTCGCGCCTTGATGCCGACGGCCATCTGTACAGCTTCGACCAGGATGCCGACGCCGAGAAGAACATAATCAACGACGGCCGACTGACCTTTGTTCGGAGCAACTTCAGATATCTTAAAAACTGGATGCGCTATTACGGCGTAGACCATATAGACGGCCTGCTGGCCGACCTCGGCGTGTCGAGTCACCATTTCGACGACGAGTCGCGCGGATTCTCGTTCCGCTTTGACGCCCCGCTCGACATGCGCATGAACAAGCGCGACGGCACGACGGCGGCCGACGTGGTGAACACATACGACGAGGAACGCCTCGCCGACGTGTTCTATCTTTACGGCGAACTGAAAAACTCGCGCAAGATAGCCGCCGCATTGGTTAAGGCGCGCGCCACACGCAAGATAGCCACCACGCAGGACTTTATAGGCGCGGTGGAAAGTCTGTTCAGGCGCGAGCGTGAGAAGAAGGACATGGCAAAGCTCTTTCAGGCCCTTCGCATCGAGGTTAACAACGAGATGACAGCCCTGAAAGAGATGCTCAAGGCGGCTACAGAGCTGCTGAGGCCCGGCGGCCGGCTCTCGGTGATAACATATCACAGTCTGGAAGACCGTATCGTTAAGAACGTAATGAAGACGGGCAATCCGGAGGGAAAGATGAAGCAGGACTTTTACGGACGCGTTGAAACGCCGTTCGTGCTGATAAACAACAAGGTGATAACACCCGGAGAAGAAGAACTGGAGAACAATCCGAGAAGCAGAAGCGCAAAACTCAGAATAGCAGAAAAGAAAAATGACTGACAAGGACAATTTGGAAAAGAAGAACGGAACACCGGGCGACGACAGTCCCGGCAAGAAGGAGAATGAGAAGAAGACGTCACTGTTTAAACAGGTGATGAGAGAGCAGGCTATAGAAGAGGAAATGCCGCAATCGACCAATCTTACGTTGCGCAAGATTCTCGGAGGCGACTTCCTTTCGACCGAGATGCTCAAAAAACAGATTTGGGTGATACTTCTCATAGCAGCGTTCACTCTTGTATATGTGTCTAACCGATACAGCTGCCAGAAAGACCTGCTTGAGATCAACGAGCTTAACGAACAACTGAAAGACGCCAAATATAAGGCGCTGGCAAGTTCGAGCAAACTGACAGAAATGTGCCGCGAGAGCAACGTGCTGGAGATGCTTAAGAGCAACAAGGACAGTGTGCTGCATATCGCTAACCAACCACCATACATAATAAACGTACCCGAAGAAAATGAGCAATAAGTTTGACAGAAAAAAGATAATTCCACGATATAAGATCATAGCCTACGTGATGGTTGTGGTCGGAATAGTTATATTAGGCAAGGCCATGTGTATTGCCACCGTTGAGCGCGACTATTGGCTTAAGGTGGCATCACGACTGAAGAAAGACAGCGTGGACATGAAGCCTGTACGAGGCAACATCCTTAGCTGCGACGGACAGCTCATGGCAAGTTCGCTGCCTGAATACCGCCTGTTTATGGACTTCAAGGCAGGCGGCGAGGAAAAAGACTCGCTGTGGCAGGTTAAGCTCGACAGCATCTGCATGGGCCTGCACGAGATATTCCCAGAGAAATCGGCAGCCCAGTTTAAGAAAGACCTTGAGAAGGGACGCCAAAAAAAGAGTCAGCACTGGCCGATATGGAAGGGCCGTGTGAGCTATGACGTCTATTCAGAAGTGAAGAAGCTGCCCGTATTTAAGTTGCCTAAATTCAAGAGCGGATTCCATGTAGAGACATTCAATGCCCGTCAGCGTCCGTTCGGCTCATTAGCACAGAGAACAGTGGGCGATATGTTTGGCGACATCGACTCTGCTCGTTGCGGACTTGAATTGTCTTTCGACACAATACTCCGTGGAAAAATGGGAAAGATAAGTCGCCGCAAGGTGATGAATAAATATCTTAGCATCACAACCAAAGAGCCTGTCAACGGCGCCGATATAGTGACCACGATTGATGTAGGCATGCAGGACCTTGCCGAGCGCGCGCTGATCGACGAGTTGAAAGACATCAACGGCAACGTGGGCGTTGCCATTGTCATGGAGGTTAAGACGGGCGACGTTAAGGCAATAGTCAATATGGCAAAATGTGCCGACGGCGAATACCGCGAGATAAAGAACAGCGCCGTGTCTGACCTGCTTGAGCCGGGTTCGGTGTTCAAGACTGCATCAATAATGGTTGCGCTCGATGATGGAGTGGTTGACACTACATATAAGGTAGACACGGGCAACGGTATATGGGATATGTACGGAGCCAAGATGCGCGACCACAACTGGCACCGCGGCGGATATCAGGTGCTTACACTTCCGCAGACGCTCGAATACAGCTCAAACATCGGCGTAAGCCGAATAATAGACAAGTTCTATCACGATAGACCGGAGAAGTTTGTTGAAGGCATCGACCGCGTAGGACTGCGCACCGACCTGCATCTCCCGATTGTGGGATACGCCGCACCGAAGATCCGTATGCCTAAGAAGAACAGCAAGGGACAATATGTAAACTGGAGCAAGACGGCGCTGCCCTGGATGAGCATCGGCTACGAGACACAGGTGCCGCCTATATCTACGCTTACATTTTATAATGCAATAGCCAACAACGGCACAATGATGCGCCCGCGCTTCGTTAAGCAGGTGGTTAAGGACGGCAAGGTGATAGCCGAGTTTCCGCCCGAGGTGATAAAGGCGCGCATCTGCAAGGAGAAGACTCTGCGCGAGATACAGACCATACTCGAACACGTAGTTAGTCAGGGACTTGGCAAGCGCGCCGGCTCAACATCGTTCAAGGTGGCAGGCAAGACAGGTACGGCACAGATATCTAAAGGTGCCGGAGGCTATAAGTCGGGCAAGGTGAACTATCTGTTGAGCTTTGCCGGATATTTCCCTGCCGACGCACCGCGCTACAGCTGCATCGTGTGCATACAGAAGTCGGGACTTCCGGCATCAGGCGGCGGCATGAGCGGACTTGTGTTCCACAACATTGCCGAAGGCATAATGGCTCAGAGCCTGAAGCTCAGCGTTACCGACGCACGCGACTCATTGTCAATACTCGTGCCCGACGTTAAGAGCGGCAACATACTCGCTGCCGACTATGTGCTGAGCCATCTCGGCATCAACACCAACAAGAACTGGAGCGGAAGCTACGCCGACGGCAACCCGATATGGGGAAACGCCAAGAAGGAGCCTTCGTCGGTTATGCTGACAAGAGGCCCTCACTATGACAGCCGCATCGTGCCCGACGTTAAGGGCATGGGCGCACGCGATGCCGTGTATCTCCTTGAGAGCCGCGGCGTGAAGGTAAGACTGCACGGACGCGGAAGGGTTACGCAGCAGAGTCTGCCTGCAGGACATGTAATAAAGAAAGGTGAGGTTTGCTCACTAAAACTCGAAATATAAAAACAATAAGATATGACACTAAGTGAACTGATTAAGAATATCTGTACGGTAAACATTGCCGGAAATACGGACATTGAGATTAAGGGCGTTGACATCGACTCACGCCGCGTTGCTGAAGGACATTTGTTTGTTGCCATGAAGGGCACACAGGTTGACGGCCACACATTTATCGGAAAGGCTGTGGCTCAGGGAGCTGCCGCAATACTCTGCGAGGATATGCCGGCAGAGCTTGCCGAGGGCGTAACCTATGTTCAGGTAGAGTCGACAGAAGATGCCGTGGGCAAGGTGGCAACGCTGTTCTACGGCGACCCGTCGAGAAAGCTCAAACTGGTGGGCGTTACCGGCACCAACGGCAAGACAACAATAGCCACGCTGCTTTATCACATGTTCCGCAAGCTCGGATATAAGTGCGGACTGCTGTCAACGGTGTGCAACTATATAGAAGACGAGAAGATACCTGCCGACCACACTACTCCCGACCCGATAGAGCTTAACGAGCTTCTGGGCCGCATGGTTGAGGCCGGATGTCAGTATGCCTTCATGGAGTGCAGCTCGCACGCTATTGCGCAGAAACGCATCGGCGGACTTAACTTCGCCGGCGGAATATTCACTAATCTTACACGCGACCACCTCGACTATCACAAGACATTCGAGAACTATCGCAACGCCAAGAAGGCTTTCTTTGACGGACTGCCCAAGACTGCCTTTGCTATAACCAATGCCGACGACAAGAACGGCACGGTGATGGTGCAGAACACCAAGGCTAAGGTTAAGACATATTCAGTTAGAAGCATGGCCGACTTTAAGGCTAAGATTCTTGAGTGCCACTTCGGCGGAATGTATCTCGAGATTGACGGACGCGAGGTAGGAGTGCAGTTTATCGGCAAGTTCAACGTCAGCAACCTGCTTGCAGTATATGGCGCAGCCGTAATGCTCGGCGAGAAACCCGAGAATGTCCTCGTTGTTATGAGCACGCTGAAGAGCGTCAGCGGCCGTCTCGACCCGGTTCATTCACCGCTCGGATATACAGCCATCGTAGACTATGCCCACACCCCCGACGCACTTGAGAATGTGCTCAAGGCAATACACGAGGTGCTCAACGGCAAGGGCCACGTGATAACCGTGTGCGGAGCAGGCGGCAACCGCGACAAGGGCAAGCGTCCGCTTATGGCACAGGAGGCCGTTAAGCAGAGCGACAAGGTCATAATAACGAGCGACAACCCGCGCTTTGAGGAGCCGCAGGACATCATCAACGACATGCTGGCCGGACTCACTCCGCAGCAGATGACCAAGGTGGTGAGCATAGTAGACCGCAAAGAGGCCATACGCACGGCGTGCATGCTGGCGCAGAAGGGCGACGTCATCCTCGTTGCCGGCAAGGGCCATGAGGACTATCAGGAGATAAAGGGCGTAAAGCATCACTTTGACGACAAGGAGATTCTACGCGACATATTTGCAAACCAGAAAGCATAACCCCAAACATATAATATATAATGTTATACTATTTATTTCGTTTCCTTGAGCAGTTTGGCATCCCCGGCTCACACGTGTGGGGATACATCTCGTTCCGTGCGCTGCTGGCACTCATCCTGGCGCTGGTAATATCAGCATGGTTTGGCGAGAAGTTTATCAAATATCTCAAGAGTAAACAGATAACCGAGACTCAGCGCGACGCCAAGATTGACCCCTTCGGCGTAAAGAAAATCGGCGTGCCCTCAATGGGAGGCATCATCATCATAGTGGCCATTCTCGTTCCGGTGCTGCTGCTCGGCCGTATGCGCAACATCTATCTCATATTGATGATTATCACCACGGTGTGGCTCGGATTCCTCGGTGGACTCGACGACTATATCAAGATATTCCGCCACAACAAGGAAGGACTGCCCGGACGCTTCAAGATTGTAGGACAGATAAGCATCGGACTTATCGTCGGTCTTATCCTGTGGAGCAGTCCCGACGCCAAAATCAACGAGAACCTTGCCATAGAGAAGCAGGACGGCAAGGAAGTGGTGGTGAAACACAGGCAGGAGGCAGTGAAGTCGCTTAAGACCACTATACCCTTTGTCAAGGGCCACAACCTCGACTATGCCAACCTGATGAGCTTCTGCGGTAAGTATAAGACGGCCGCAGGATGGGTGCTGTTTGTTATAATGACTATCTTTGTGGTTACGGCAGTGTCAAACGGCGCCAACCTTAACGACGGTATGGACGGCATGTGCGCCGGCAACTCCGCCATAATAGGCGTGGTGCTCGGCATATTTGCCTATGTGAGCAGTCATATCGAATATGCCGCCTACCTCAACATCATGTACATCCCCGGCTCGCAGGAGCTTGTGGTGTTCCTGTGTGCCTTCATCGGCGCGCTCATCGGTTTCCTGTGGTACAACGCCTATCCGGCGCAGATATTCATGGGCGACACAGGCTCGCTGACCATCGGCGGTATCATTGCCGTGTGTGCCATCATCATACACAAGGAGCTGATGCTGCCTATCCTCTGTGGAATCTTCTTCGTTGAGAGTCTTAGCGTGATAATGCAGGTGTGGTATGCCAAGATGGGCACCCGCAAGGGCGTAAAGCAGCGCATGTTCAAGCGCGCGCCGCTGCACGACACCTTCCGCACGCAGCAGGAACAGCTCGACCCGGAGATTAAATACCTGTTCAAAAAGCCGAAAGGAGCAGTGCATGAGTCGAAAATCACCATACGCTTCTGGATTGTGACAATCATCCTTGCGGCACTTACAATCATTACACTTAAAATAAGATAAACTGAAGAAATGAAAAGAATCGTTATATTAGGAGCCGGCGAGAGTGGTGCCGGAGCAGCCGTACTGGCAAAGAAAGAAGGCTTCGATGTCTTCGTTTCAGACATGTCGTCCATTAAGGACAAATACAAAGACATGCTCGACAGCCACGGCATTGAATGGGAGGAAGGCCACCACACTGAGGAACTTATCCTCAATGCCGACGAGATTATCAAGAGTCCGGGCATTCCGCTCAATGCTCCTATGATAAAGAAATGTATAGCAAAAGGCATACATCTTATCAGCGAGATTGAGTTTGCCGGACGATATACCAACTCTAAGATGATATGTATAACGGGAAGCAACGGCAAGACTACCACTACATCGCTGATTTATCACATATTCAAGAGCGCCGGCTACGACGTAGGTCTGGCCGGTAACATCGGCAACAGTCTTGCGCTGCAGGTGGCAGAGACTCCTCACGAGTATTATGTAATAGAGCTTAGCTCGTTCCAGCTCGACAACATGTACGACTTCCGTGCCAACATCGCCATTCTGCTCAACATCACTCCCGACCATCTCGACCGCTACGACAACTGCATGCAGAACTATGTTGACGCCAAGATGCGCATATTGCAGAATCAGACCAATGAAGACTCGTTCATCTACTGGAACGACGACCCGATTATACGCCGCGAGCTTGAGAAGTATGACATCAAGGCCATACGCTATCCGTTCTCGGAACTGAAGGAGAAAGGCTCTATAGGATATATCGAGGAGGGCATGTACAAGATAGAGAAGCCTACGCCGTTCAACATGGAGCAGGAGGAACTGAGCCTGACAGGCAAGCACAACATATACAACTCGCTGGCGGCAGGAATAGCGTCTAACGTTGCAGGAATAAAGAAAGAGTTTATCCGCAAGAGCCTTAGCGACTTCCCCGGCGTTGAGCACCGCCTTGAAAAGGTTACAACTGTTGCCGGAGTGCTTTATGTCAACGACTCAAAGGCCACCAACGTTGATGCCTGCTGGTATGCGCTCGAGAGCATGAAGACTCCTGTAGTGCTCATTCTCGGCGGAAAGGACAAGGGCAACGACTATAACGCAATAAAGGATTTGGTAAAAGAGAAGTGCGTCGGACTGGTTTATCTTGGAGCCGACAACACCAAGTTGCACAACTTCTTCGACGGCATGGGCATACCCGTTCGCGACACTCACTCTATGCGCGACTGCGTGAACGCATGCTATGAGATGGCAAAGCCCGGACAGACCGTGCTGCTTAGCCCCTGCTGCGCAAGCTTCGACCTCTTTAAGAACATGGAAGACCGTGGCGACCAGTTCAAGGCGCTCGTAAGAGCTCTCTAATAAGGCTGGACGGCGGCATCGCGCTGACGCAGAGTCGTGCGGCATGAGATCTGTCTCTTATACACATCTCCGAGCCCACGA
>ENA-OZHK01000042-OZHK01000042.1-human-gut-metagenome-genome-assembly--contig:-NODE-42-length-42283-cov-6.484939_pt1 | contig 42283 bp, 39 predicted proteins | sample MGYA00244048_ERZ653690 | MGnify/ENA primary metagenome ERZ653690 (study PRJEB26926, sample SAMN06165197) | human gut metagenome | biome: ENVO:00009003; feature: ENVO:2100002; material: ENVO:00002003...
ACGAGATCTAGTACGGTCTCGTGGGCTCGGAGATGTGTATAAGAGACAGATTATAGCCATGGCTACATCAAAGAAGGCACAGAACGTTGTAAAGACCAGCGTTGACCTGAGCCGTCAGGACGAAGGCGACGAGATGTTCGGTTCTTCACGTGTTGCACGCAGTATGGTAAGAGCCACACAGGATATCGGTGAGACTATATCAAAAATAATACCTAAGAAGACTCAGAGATGGATTGACAACCGTTTCAACAAAGAAGAAGTTATCCTTGTCGAAGGAGCTGCATTCGACGAAGTAAGAGCAGCAGTCAATCTGGTTCTTGCCGCAATGCTTATCGTAGTTGGTACAAACTACAAATTGCCTCTGTCAACAACCTACGTTACATTTATGGTTGCCATGGGTAGCTCGCTCGCCGACCGCGCATGGAGCCGCGAGAGTGCAGTGTTCCGTGTTACAGGTGTTATATCAGTAATCGGCGGATGGTTCGTAACAGCCGGTGTGGCATTTGCAGTATGTGCAATAGTATGTGCCCTGATGCACTTCGGAGGTTTCATTGTAATGATTGCTTTCATGTGTCTCGACATCTATCTTCTCTGGAGAAGCAACCGCCAGTATGCAAAGAAGATGAAAGAAGAGAAGAAAGACGACGTGTTCCAGCTGATGATGCGCACAAAGGACAAAGAGATTGTATGGGACCTGCTGTCAAAGCACGTTGCACGCACACAGAGCTTTGTTACAAGATTTGCCCTCGAACAGTATAACAGAATAGTTGAAGGCATAAGCAACGAAAGCCTGCGCGAACTGCGCCACTGCGGCACCGCACTGAAGGAAGAGCAGTCGCAACTGAAGAAATTCCGCCGCAAGGAACTTCTCGCAATGAGACGCATCCCGAGCGACATTGCCATAGAACGCAACACATGGTTCCACCTGGGCGTCAACAGCGACATGCAGTTTACTTACTGTCTGAAACGTATGCTCGACCCGATTAAGGAGCACGTTGACAACAACTTCAACCCGCTGCCAAAGGCATATCTCGACGAACTGGAAAGTGTACGCCGCAAGATAAGCGAACTGATGAACCACACTGAGCAGATGATTTCTACCAACAGATACGAAATGTATCAGGAAACGCTGACAATAGCCGAGGAACTGAAAGACGAACTCTCTGTGATGCGCAAGAACGTGATAGACCACATGTATCAGGACAACAGCACAAACCTGAAAGTGTCGCTGCTCTATCTTAACATTCTGCAGGAGAGTCAGGAGTTTGTAAGCATTATGCGCCATCAGCTGCGCGCAGCAAGAAAGTTTCTTGAAGAAAGACAATAAGATTTCTCTGATAATCAAAACTGTTTAAACTAAGGTTGGCAATGGCCGAAAGGCCGGAGCCAGCCTTTTTTATTTAGATAAGCCGAAGGCTTACGATGCACAATACTCTACCCCACTTCAGAACATGCTTTAATCTTAATCATGCATATCTGTAGAGACACACAAAATGAAGACAAAAGAGCAGGAAACGCACAAAAAAGCATTATTCTATAAAAAAAATTTGTATCAGTGCAACCTTTTGCCGCCCCGTTACGTCTAAAAGGCATAAGGATTAAAAAACAAAGAATATGAAAACAGTAATATTTGTATTAACACTAATGGCAGTTACATTGCAGTCGTGCAATGTCGTGAGCGAGAAAGACAAATCTGACAAAGAAATCAGTAAAGAAATAAAAGTTAGCGACTTTACCGACATAAGCCTTGACGGCAGCCACAACGTCTACTTCATACAGGGAAACCAAACATCTGTAAAGGTTTCGGGCACCGAATATGACATCAACGACATGAACATATATACAAAGGGCAACACCCTGCATATAGCGCAGAAGTCTGACAACATTCACTCTTTTCTGATGTTCGGCAAAAAGCATAAGTCAGTCGATGTATATGTCACTTCGCCAAATCTTAGAGGCGTCAGCATCTTAGGCTCCGGCAACTTCAATTCTAACAGTAACATCGACACTGACAAGATAAGCTTAAATATAATTGGCAGCGGTGGCATAAACATGAAAGACATTATATGCGACAATTCGGAAATAAATGTCTCAGGAAGCGGAACTATTGAAATAGAAGGTCTCAACACCGCAAAAAGTAACATTGGTATTCCCGGCTCAGGCTCTATAAGCATTGACAACACAAACATAAACAACGTTACATGCGGAGTGACGGGATCTGGCACAATAGAACTCAACAACGCCAAGATTGAATATGCCCATAGCAGCATAATAGGCTCGGGAAACATCGAAATACAGGGCAATGTAAAAGAACATAATGAGGAAATTGTAGGTTCCGGCAGCGTAAACATCAAATAACGGCCGCAATCTACGCACCGAACAGCCATAATTTATGTATTAAGTCTGTACATGTCTTAGCGCCAAGCATTGTTACACACTCTCACCATTGCATGCACATCCGGCATAAGACAACCTACAGACACAGCCATACAGATGCGCCTGAATGTAACGGTCTGCACAAAAAATCATAACCGCAGTTTAATCGCGGCTCATGCATAACAGTACATTCAGGCACATTTTATATCAGATAAACGATGATTTAAGCCAACGCGAACTTCAGCGGCTGACGTTCAACTGCCGCGATAGGTTGAATATCCGTAAGGCGAAAGAGTTATGGGCACATGATAATGACCTTCGTCTTTTATCTCGAACACCACCTCAATGAAAGGATAAAATGTGTCTTGCGACTGCTGCCTGAAGTATGGTTCTACGCAATATGTCAGCTTATACACTCCCCGGTTGTCCACATTCTGCTTTTTCTCCAGAAAGTCCTTTACCCTTCCGTTATCGTCGGTTATACGTTCCTCAACGACATTCCATTTATTTTCGCCAACCAATTTAGACAATACAATCTTGACGCCAGGCGCAGGCCTGCCCGTATTTATGTCAAGAATATGACTCGAAAGCTGATAAACTCTGCCTTGCGCAACTGCTGTAAAAGTTGACAACAACAGCAACACAACTGAAAGGATGATACTTTTTCTCATAACTTTAATCATTTTGAGGTTAATAATTTATAGGAAATTCATTCTTTCACACAATGAACTGAAGCATTTACAAGGTCAGCAAACGGCATTAAAGCAATTTATGCCGACATGCTATCATGACCAATAATCATGCTGTCAGACAAGCTGCGACACCACACAAATGCGGCAGACGGCAAAAATAACGAAATATTTTTAACGACAAAAGCCTGCCCAATATTATTTAACATATGCTTATTCAACTTGACTATACATATTGAAGCGATATCTCAATATATGCTTACATTGTGATTTCAGATAACGTTCCACTGCTGAATTATCTAAAAACATAAACAAACTGGCCGTAAATAATGCGAAATGCGTGTGCAAACGTAAATATATAGCTTACAATAAGTTATGCTGATTAATTCTAAAATGTGCAACAAATATGTTATAAAATGGCATGCAAAAGGCCACAAAATGCATTGTAAAAGCACTGACTTTGGATCATAAAAGGACATGTTTCATACCGCAAAACGCCTTGTTTTGATAACAGAAACGTAAAGTTATGACTATTTTGTAAATATATATTACCTAAGCAGGCGATTTTACATACTTCACAATTCTATTTCACATGAAAAAACATACAAAACCAAACTGACATTTTGCAATATATTTAGCCAAACCAAAAACATACTGTCTAAATGCTTTTATGATGTATCAGGACAAAACACAACACGCATAAGATGTAAATATATGAATGATAATCTATAGGCGACATATTAAATTTTATTAATGACAAAAAATCTTAACTGACCAGCACGAATGCGCCAACACATTAATTATAGGTGTATTTATGGGCATAAAAACGTCTAATACATTGTAATTACAACTTTTATGAAAAACAAAAATACACTAAAAAGTTTTCTACTTTCATCAATAATGGCTAACTTTGCGCACTCATTGAGTAAAAAGATATCTTTATGAAATATGCCATTATTGCCGCCGGTGAAGGTTCACGGCTGGCAAAAGAGGGCGTAAGTGCGCCCAAACCCCTAGTCAAAGTCAACGGCATGTGCCTGATTGACCGCCTTATACGCGTGTTCATGGATAACCACGCTGAACAAATAATCGTGATATGCAACAGCAACATGACTTCAGTGAGCCAACATTTGGCTGAATTGAAAGAGAACGGACTCGAAGGGACAAACATTCCGCTCGAATATGTCGTAAAGAGCACGCCAAGTTCGATGCACAGCTTCTACGAGATAAGCAAATATCTTGAGGACGGCCCGTTCTGCCTCACTACGGTTGACACCATATTCAACGAAAATGAATTTGAGCAATATATAAAAGAATTTAATGAATGTGTTGAAAGCGGAGTAGCCGACGGAATGATGGGCGTGACCGACTTTATTGACGACGAGAAGCCTCTCTATGTCGGTACCGACGACAACATGAACATAACAGGATTCTTTGACGAAAGAAACAACTGCAAACTTATTTCCGGCGGTATCTACGGGCTTACTCCCGGCGCGATAACCATACTCCGACAGTGCATAGATCTCGGAGACAGCCGCATGCGCAACTTTCAGCGTGCGCTCGTTGCCGCAGGATGCCGTCTGAAAGCAAGACTGTTCAGCAAGGTGCTCGACATAGACCATGCTGAAGACATAGCAAAGGCAGAAAAGTTTTTGAACGGAGAGTCATGAAAAAGGTGATTGCTATTTACCGTGCCGAAAAGTTTTCACCTAACTCTGTTGAAAAAGACAAGGCCATAATGGATGCCGTATGCTCAAGGCTGTGCGCCAAAGGGCACGACATAACGGCCGTAAAGGAAGAACAGCTGGACGGATTGGGACATGCCGACACGATTCTCACAATGGGAAGACTTGACTCTACGCTCAGAATGCTCGACCAGAAACAGCAACAAGGCACAACCGTCATCAACTCGCCTCATGGTGTAAGGTCATGCGCAAGGGCAAACATCGACCGGGTGATGCGCAGCAACGGCATACCTGTGGCACCGCTGACAGGCAACTGCGGCTACTGGATTAAGCGCGGTGACGAGGCCGCACAGAGTAAAGACGATGTAGTGTTTGCTGCCGATGAAGCTGAAAAAGGCAAAAAGATTGAAGCCTTTGCAGCAAGAGGCATAAAGAATGTAGTGGTAACAGCCCATGTTAAAGGAGACCTCGTGAAGTTCTACGGAGTGAGAGGCACTGAATTTTTCAAGACTTACTACCCGGGCGACGACGGAATGTCGAAATTCGGCGACGAACTTGTCAACGGCAAGCCTGCCCACTATGACTTCGACACCGAAAAGCTGAAGGCTGATGCCGAAAAGACAGCAGAACTGATAGACATCGACATATACGGAGGCGACTGCATAATACGCGAGGACGGTTCATACGCCATTATAGACTTTAACGACTGGCCCAGCTTTTCGAGATGCCGCGAGGAGGCTGCCGATGCCATGGCAGATGTTATCTGCAAAAAGATGTAACGATATAAAAAACAGAAAGAAATTTATGAGCAATTTTAAAGAGATGCTTAACGCATCACTGAAATCACAAGATACAGAAGAGTGGCTCGACGTCCACTTTACACGTCCAATAGGACTGATGTTCGCACTGATGTGGAAAAAACTCGGAGTTCACCCTAACGCAATAACAATATTGTCGATATTCCTTGGCGTAGGAGCTGGATGGATGTTTTCATACACCGACATAATGCACAACATTGCAGGCATAGTGCTGCTGATGTTTGCCAACTTCTGCGACTCTACAGACGGGCAGCTGGCACGCCTTACAGGACAGAAGACACTTATAGGAAGAATGCTCGACGGATTCTCGGGCGATGTGTGGTTCTTTGCCATATATGTAGCCCTTGCCTACCGAATGACAGGACAACTCATACCGGGACTCGACATCCACTGGGGGCTTTGGATATGGGTGATAGCCATAATATCGGGAGTTATGTGCCACTCGCCCCAAAGTTCGCTTGCCGACTATTACCGGCAGATACACCTGTTTTTTCTTAAAGGCAAAGAGGGAAGCGAACTCGACACATACGCAAGTCAGCTGCAGATATACAAGTCGCTGCCCAAACGCGGTGCTATTCTTGAACGCCTATTCTATTACAACTATACCAACTACTGCAAAAGTCAGGAAAAGCGTTCTCCTGCATTCCAGAAAATGATGCAGGTCATAAAAGAAAAATACGGAAGTGCGTCACAGATTCCTGCCGACATCAGAGAGGAATTTCTTGAGGGAAGCCGCCCGCTGATGAAATACACCAACATTCTGACATTCAACACCCGCGCTATATGTATCTACGTGACATGCCTGCTCGGCTGCCCGTGGGTTTACATGCTCATAGAGATAACAGTGATGAACGTTCTATACATCTACATGCACAAGAAGCATGAATGTCTGTGTAAAAAAATTACAAAAAAGATTCAATGACAAAAGGATTTATCTTCGACTACGGCGGCACAATAGATACAGCCGGCCGCCATTGGGGCAAAGTGCTTTGGCACGCCTATTGCCGTCATGAAATTCCCGTAACTGAAGAACAGTTTCGTGAAGCGTATGTCCACGCCGAGCGCACCCTCGGTTCGCAACCTATAATCAAGCCGGACTATACTTTCTACAAGACACTTGAAACAAAGTTGCGCATTGAAATGGAATATCTCATGTCGGAAGGTTACTGGAACGTGTCTGAAGATGAATATGTGAGAAGTCGCAAAGACATCCTTGAGGACCTGTATGAGGGCGTTAGACAGGAGACAAGCCACAGCCGCGAGGTGCTGACCAAGATTAATGCCGGACACCCGATGGTGCTGGTCAGCAATTTCTACGGCAACATCGGTGTCGTGCTTAAAGAGTTCGGACTCGACAAACTGTTTCGGCAGATTATTGAGTCGGCGGTTGTCGGCATACGTAAGCCCGATCCGCGCATATTCACTCTTGGAGTAGAGGCCCTAAAGCTTAATTCTGCCGACATAACCGTGGTTGGAGACAGCTTCTATAAGGATATTGTACCTGCAAAGGAAGCAGGATGCAAAGCTATATGGTTCAAAGGTGAAGGCTGGACCGACGAGAATTATGATGAAACTATACCCGACAAGGTTATAACCGACCTTGGTCAGCTTCTGTAAAACAAGGACATTGCTGCCTTTATACGATAAAAACGACAACGGTTCATAACAACAGAAAAATCACATAATGAAAAAAATTCTGATATTATTTCTTTTAGTACTGTCACAGGTCGCAGGCGCACAGACAATAACAGGTGTTGTTGTTGAAGAAGCCACAGGAGACACCATCCCCTTTCCTAGCGTACAATATAAGAAAGAAAGAATTGCAACATCGGGAAATGTCAACGGACGTTTCTCAGTAAAGCGTCTTAACGGTGAAAAATTAACGTTCAGCGCCGTTGGATATCAGGAACTTACAATTCTGATAGGTCCAAATACACCTTCAGAAATGAGAATAACACTTAAGACTGACACCAAGCAACTTAAAGGAGTGACGGTGAAGTCGAAGCGAAGCAAGTACAGCCGAAAGAACAATCCGGCAGTTGAACTGATGAAGCGTGTCATTGCGGCAAAGAAACGCACAGACCTCGCAAATCACGACTATTATCAGTTTAACAAATATCAGAAAATAACGCTTGCCATTAACGACATTAAACCTTCGGAACTCGAAAACGAAAAACTAAAGAACAAGAAATGGCTGCTGAATCAGATTGAAACATGTCCGTACAACAACAAGCTGATTCTGCCTCTGTCGGTCGATGAAACTGTTACACAAAATATATACAGAAAAGACCCTAAGACGGAGAAATCGATAATAATGGGACAAAATTCATCAGGCGTGAACGACCTGATAGAGACCGGCGACATACTCAACAGCGTACTAAAAGATGTTTTTACCGACGTCGACCTGTATGACGACCAAATACGACTTCTGCAATATCCATTCACCAGTCCTATAGGTAAAGACGCCATAGCGTTTTACCGCTATTATATAGTCGACACGGTTTATGTTGACAGAGACAAGTGCTTCCACCTTCAATTTCTACCCAACAATCAGCAGGACTTCGGATTCAGGGGCGAATTGTGGATTCTTGCCGACTCAACCCTGCACGTAAAGCGATGCAACCTTACGTTGCCCAAAAAGAGCGACGTAAACTTTGTTGACAATCTTCAGATAATTCAGGAATACACACGACTGCCGGAAGGAGAATGGGCATTGACAACCGACGATATGTTTGTAGAAATGTCGATAGCAAAATTCCTGTCTAAAGCTATTGTCATACGTACAACAAGAATGAGCGACTATGCCTTTGACGAACTGCCCGACAAGCTGTTCAAAGGCAAGACAAAAGTGCTGCATGAGGCAAATGCCAGGATGCGCGACGAGACGTTCTGGGACAAATACCGAAGCGTTGAACTTACTAAGAGCGAAAGTTCAATGGATGCATTTATCAATAACCTGAGTCAGCAGAAAGCCTTCAAATATATTATATTCGGCGTAAAGGCTTTTATTGAGAACTTTGTGGAAACGGGAAGCCAGAACCATCCGAGCAAGGTAGACATCGGACCTATAAACACATTGATAAGCTCTAACTTCATTGACGGTGTACGCACACGTATAAGCGCGCAGACAACGGCCAACCTTAACCCTCACTGGTTTCTCTCGGGATATTATGCCCGCGGATGGGACAGCCGTAAGGACTATTACAAGGGTGAACTGACCTACTCGTTCAACAAGAAAGAGTATCTGCCGCGAGAGTTTCCAAAACGCACGCTCACATTTACGTCTACTTACGACGTTTGCTCACCTTCAGACAAGTTTATGCACACCGACAAGGATAATGTGTTTACCGCACTGAAGTGGACAACGGTAGACAAGATGATGTTCTACAACCGCCAGCAGCTGTCGTTTGAACGCGAAGAGGAATGGGGTTTCAGGACAACGATAAGTCTTAAAACCGAAGAAAATGAAGCCTGCGGCAACCTTCTGTTTAAGCCTTTGTCTATGGTCGGAAATGAGGACGCAATGAACGGACCGGGCAAATTCAGAACAACAGAGGCACGAATTGAATTCCGATATGCACCAGGCGAAACGTTTATCAACACCAAGCAGCGCCGTCTGCCTGTAAACCTCGATGCTCCTGTGTTTACATTGTCACACACTACCGGTATCAAAGGTGTTCTCGGAGGCGACTATAACTATAACTTTACAGAGGCAAGCATATACAAGCGTCTGTGGTTGAACAGCTGGGGAAAGATTGACATTCTGGCAAAGGGCGGCATACAATGGAACAAAGTTCCGTATCCACTTCTGATAATGCCGGCGGCAAACCTGTCGTATATCATCAATGACGAAACATTCAACTTGATAAACAATATGGAATTCCTCAACGACAGATACGCAAGCCTTGACGTTTCGTGGGACATGAACGGAAAACTATTCAACCGCATACCGCTGCTCAAAAAGCTGAAATGGCGCGAATGGCTCGAAATTAAGTGTCTGTGGGGAACTCTTACCGACAAGAACAATCCTACGCTAGCAGCAAACGCCGGCGATCACACGCTGATGGAATTTCCTGAAGGCTCATATATAATGGACAGCAAACGCCCTTACATAGAGCTTATCGCCGGAATACACAACATATTTAAGATTATCCACATACAATATGTCCACCGACTCAACTACAATCATCTGCCTACAGCCACAAAGAACGGCGTAAGGCTCATGGTGAGACTTACATTCTAAGACATAATGAGAACGTGAACATAAACAAGTTTAAAATAACCCCTCAATAACTATTGCCTATGAGAAAGATAAAGAATCCATGGACAGAGAAAGAAGGATACGACTGTTTCGGCTGCTGTCCTGACAATCCTATAGGAGTGCACATGGAGTTTTACGAAGACGGAGATGACATCATAAGTTTCTGGAATCCACAAACTCACTATCAGGGATGGATCAACACCATGCACGGAGGTATATTGTGCACACTGATTGACGAGATTGCCGGATGGGTGATTTTCAGAAAACTGCAAACCAGCGGAATGACCACACATCTCGAAATTAAATACAAGAAACCGGTGATGACTACAGAGCCACAGATAACGCTGCGGGCACATATCGACGAACAAAGACGTAACTTGGTTACGGTAAAAGTTACGCTGGAAAATTCAAAAGGCGAGATATGCACAGAAGGCAAAGCCACATACTTCGCTTTCAATAAGGAAAAAGCTAAAAAGATGGGCTTCACTTCATGTGACCTTGAAGGCGAGGAACTTCTACCCATGTAACAGTAAAGAAAAACATGCCAAGACATTGGCAGACAATATTAAGCGGACAGATACACATCAAGTGCTTCATGTGTATCTGTCCGCTTTTACATTTTTAATCAGAATCTGCAATCAGATTTCTGCCGGATTTTTTTGTTTTTATATTAAAAGCATTTTATTTTGCGCAGGGTATGTCAGACTATGTAAAGAATAAGCAGACGACAAAAAGGCAGCAGAAAAACACACATACAGCTTAAAGCACCAATATACTTATAGTATTAAATCAATACATCCAATATCCATTTTAATTTAACCCTATAACACAAAATAAAAAGAACCTAACCATAAAGTTACGTAAACGTTTGCGTATTTTATATTTTTTGACTACATTTGCAATAGGCATTTTAATATCACCTCGCATAAAATCAAGTCAAACGATTTAACCAATGGCTACACGTAGAACATCTTTGAAAGAAATGGCTGAACAGTTGGGAGTCAGCATAGCTACAGTGTCTAGGGCACTGAGAAACAGTCATGAAGTGGGTGAAGAAATGAAAACCCGCGTACAGGAACTGGCAAAAAAGCTGAATTACCGTCCTAATCCGTTTGCCCAAAGCCTAAGGCAACAAAAGCCTAAAGTCATCGGTGTCGTGGTGCCTAACCTTGTAACACACTATTACGCAGCCGTGCTCGACGGCATTGAGGACTATGCTACAAAGGCGGGATATGCCGTTGTAGCAGCCAACAGCCATGAAGATCACATCAGGGAGGAAAAAGCCATTGACAACTTTGTCGGAATGTATGTGGAGGGTATAATAGCATGCCTTGCACAAGACACTGTCGACTACTCTCACTTCACTGAAATTAACGAGATGGGCATACCGCTCGTATTCTTTGCAAGAACATGTCTTCCTGAAATTTTTTCATCTGTAGTATCCAACGGTGACGAAGCTGCCTTTCAGGCAACGCGCCATCTTATTGAAACAGGAAGCAAGCGCATAGCATTCATAGGAGGCCCTACTCATCTGGACATGGTTAAGCGCCGCAAGCACGGATATCTTGAAGCCCTGCGCGAAAATAACATCAGCATTGACCGCTCTATAGTTATAAACGGAGACATCGACTATGAAAGCGCACGCAATGCAACACTTCAACTGTTACAGCGCGACGACCGTCCTGATGCTATCCTGGCATTCAACGACATCATAACTTACGCAGCATTCGACGCAATTAAGACTCTCCGACTGGAAATACCCAAAGACGTGGCTATAATAGGATTTACAGAAGCTGAGTCATCAGCGTTTGTAACTCCAAAGTTGTCTGTCATCATGGACCAGGCTCATCTTACGGGCGAAAGAGCATGCGAACTGCTGCTTAGAAACATACGCGGAGATAAAAAAATTTATAAGGAAATTGTTCCCATGATTCTAAAAATAAGGGAAAGTTCCAACAAACACTGATAACGCCACAAATATACTCTCCCTCTAAACTGTAGTTCTGCCGACACCATTTACACAAAGGCATAACTACAGTCTAAAATATATAACAGATTATTACAGGCAGACTGCATCTGCACAAAAACGGCATTAAGACCTATTTGCATAAGGCAATCAGGGCAAATACCTTAATGAGGTCAATAAAACTTAATGTCAACAATTACGTTTGCACCAACTTCCATATTAAGATTCTTGACAAGCCGATTCCTCATCATTGCAAGATCCGAACGCAACGCAGGATTAAGAATCTTAACAAACATTGTCTGATTCTTTATAAACTTCTCGCCTGTATAACCTGCTATAACCTTACCCACAACTTTGTCCCACGAGTCGATGACACGTTTTTGTTGCAGTGGCGTCTCCAGTCCGTCCTGTCTCAGACACTTCTGCAGAATGTCGGCAAGAGTAAGAACATCACGCTTAAACATCGGCATCCTCCTTTGGAATTATATTGCCGCCTTCAACATAAAAAAGTCTGTAATCAAGCGACGAACTGCTCAAAATTCTGTCAAGATGGTCACGATTGGTGTCTGTAAGAAATATCTGTCCAAACTCGTCTCCGGCAACTATTTTTACAATCTGCTCCACCCTTTGGGCGTCAAGTTTATCAAATATATCATCAAGAAGCAATATCGGAGTTGTTTTCGAGCCTGTACGTTTAAGGAAATAAAACTGAGCCAGTTTCAGGGCTATTACAAACGTCTTGTTCTGTCCCTGACTGCCTTCACGCTTTATGGGATAGCCCCCAATAAGCATTTCTAAGTCATCACGATGAACACCATGAAGCGAATAGCCCACAGCAAGATCCTTCATCCTGTCGCGACGGATTACGTCAAGCAACGGACCGCGCTGACAATGCGACACATAGCCAAGCGATACAGTTTCTTTGTCTTGTGATATCCGGCTGTAAAAAGTCTGGAACAAAGGAGCAAGCTCGGCTATAAACTCATTTCTCTTATTGTAAATTGTCTCTCCGTAGAAAGCCATCTGCTCCTCCAACAGCGCCAAAAGATCGACATCCATGCCTTCTTCGGTCTTCAGCAGCGTGTTTCGTTGCTGCAAAGCCTTATTATAGCGGTTCAATGCATCAATATAGGTATTGTCGTATTGCGAAATAACCACATCCATAAGCCTTCGCCTCTCCTCGCTTCCGCCCTCAATCATAATCGTATCCGACGGCGAAACAAATATCAGAGGTATCATGCCGAGATGCATCGACAACTTCTTGTATTCCTTCTTATTGCGCTTAAAATGCTTTTTCGAGCCGCGCTTCATACCACAGAACACAGAATCCTCATCGCCAGACCCGTTATCATAAACCGCATCAAGCACAAAAAAATCCTCGCCATGACGTATCACGTTAGCATCGCTCATGGTATAAGCACTGCGGCAGAACGAAAGATAGTAGACAGCATCAAGCATATTGGTCTTGCCTTCGCCGTTGTGACCAATAAAACAATTCATCTTCGGCGACAAGTCAAGAGCCGCCTCGCTAATATTTTTATAATTGATTATGGATATCTTCTTTAAAAACATATTTACCGACAATTACTGACTTGAGGGCAACAATTAAAAATTTAGACATCAGCATTATCACATTTACGATTGCCCAATGCTGCTATTGTCATGCAAAGTTACTCGATTTATCAATGAAAAACAAAAAAAGTATGCAATAAATTTCACAATACCAGATAATTTACGTAATTTTGCCACGCTTTATAAACCGCTAATTATAAAAATAAATATAAATGGCAAACCTTAATGAACAGAAGGGCACAATGAACGACGCCCTCAACCAGAAAGAGGCTGTTTTCTTGAGACATAAGAAAACAATCTCAGTCGCCATTGTGGCGATTATCCTCGTTGTAGCAGGTATAATCTGCTACGAGACTTACATTTCAGGCCCGAGAGAGCAAGAGGCAAGCACCGCTTTGGCTAAAGGTCAGGAGTATTTCTCTAATCAGCAATACGACAAGGCGCTGAAAGGCGACGGAGCCGGATACACCGGATTTGTCAATATAGCATCTGACTACAGCAGCACAGACGCCGGCAACTTGGCAAACCTCTACGCAGGACTTTGCTATGCCAATCTTGACAAATGGAACGACGCTGTTACATATCTTGACAAGTTTTCTCCATCTGACGACCAGATGATCAGCCCGTCAGCAGTAGCAGCACTCGGCAATGCTTACGCTCACGTAAAACAGCTTGACAAAGCCGTTGAATATCTGAAAAAAGCTGCAAGCATGGCAGACAGCGAAGCTGAAGACAATACTAACAACAGCATTTCGCCAATCTTCCTTATTCAGGCAGGAGAGATTCTCGAAAGCCAGGGCAAAAAGAGCGAAGCTCTGCAGATCTATCAGGATATTAAGAAGAAATACCTTAACTCTGCCGTTTCGCAGGATATTGACAAATATATAGAAAGAGTTTCTGTTAAATAATGGCTACTGCACTGCACAATCTTTCTGACTACGACTACGGAAAAATACCCGACGCAAGCAATATGTGTTTCGGTATTGTCGTGGCTGAATGGAATCCGGAAATAACAGGAGCGCTCCTTGAAGGTGCCGTAAGAACGCTCGAGAAACACGGAGCTCTGCCCGAGAACATACACGTAAAGACTGTTCCTGGAAGTTTCGAGCTTATATACGGCGCTCACCAGATGACACTCAACGGCGGATATGACGCAATAATCATACTCGGAAGCGTTATCAGAGGTGAGACTCCTCACTTCGACTACATTTGTCAAGGTGTAACCTACGGCATTGCACGCCTCAACGCAAAGAGCGAAATCCCGGTAATCTACGGACTGCTCACAACCAACGACCTGCAGCAGGCTAAAGACCGCAGCGGAGGTAAGTTGGGCAACAAAGGCGACGAATGTGCAATTGATGCCATAAAGATGGCTAAATTCTAAATTTCATAGCAATAAATGTAATCTAAAAGAGGGCAGATTTTATTAAAGTCTGTCCTCTGTTTTTTTTAACTCATAAAACCATTCACCAATATGAAGCTAATTTCATGGAATGTAAACGGACTGCGGGCCTGTGAGGGAAAAGGCTTCAGCGACATATTCAAACAGCTTGACGCCGACTTCTTCTGCCTTCAGGAAACCAAAATGCAGGAAGGACAGCTCGACTTGAAATTCGACGGCTACGAGTCTTACTGGAACTATGCCGAAAAAAAAGGATATTCAGGCACAGCCATATTCACAAAGCATAAGCCATTAAATGTAAGCTACGGACTGGGCATTGACGAGCACGACCACGAAGGACGACTGATTACCCTCGAAATGGAAAACTTCTACATGATAACTGTATATACCCCAAACTCTCAGGACGGACTGAGAAGGCTCGACTACAGAATGAAATGGGAAGACGACTTCCGCGAATATCTCATGCGCCTCGACAAGGTAAAGCCAGTGATAGTATGCGGCGACATGAATGTGGCTCATAAGGAAATAGACCTTAAGAACCCGAAGACCAACAGAAAGAACGCCGGCTTTACTGACGAAGAGCGCGATAAGTTCAGCAAACTGCTTGCAAGCGGCTTTACAGACACTTTCCGCTATTTCTATCCCGACAAGGAAGGTATTTACTCATGGTGGTCTTACCGCTTCAAGGCCCGCGAGAAGAACGCAGGCTGGCGTATCGACTATTTCTTAGTGTCAAACCGCCTTACTGAAAAGATAAAATCGGCAAGCATCCACACCGAGATATATGGCTCTGACCACTGCCCGGTTGAACTTGTGCTGTAAAAGATATAAACAAAGACCAAATAACAGGCCAAAATCTGACTTCAGGTTTTGGCCTGTTTCTTATATTTAACGATAAACACATAAATGAAAGAAGAAAAGTTTACGAATAACGAACTATCAAAGACATTAGAACAATATTTTTGTGGTAATAAACTTGATGACATCTGTACAGATAAGAAATTCTCTGAAATAAGCAGAGCCATAGATAATGGCCAAGACTTATATAAATTTATAAAAGAGTATATCAACAAAAATTCATCAGTCAATGAAAAAATAATTAAACACACGATTGCCAAATACATTTCTATTTTGAGATATGGAACCGACGGACACATTTATGACGACGACAGAAAAATTACAGAAGCTATAATATCAGAAAACCTCAATTTACAATCAATGGTAGAGCTATTTACCACAGAATTGCAAATAAGATATTTTTTCTTAAAAGACAACACAAACAAGGTTTCATATTATAAAAAATTGATTAATCCAATAAAAATCAGTAACTGTAATAAAGAGGCACTAATCCACAATGAAGAAATTATAGCCACAATTTGTCATTCTACCGGATGGCATGAAGTGCAAGAAAAAAATATCATAGAAAAAAATCCTTGGAAAGAATTAGCAAAAGAATACATTAAATCAGACCTATTGTATTCTGAAATACATAAATTTGTACTAAAAGAAGACTTGCCGATAATAGACAAATATAACAATTCGAAAAAGCATAAAGTCTGCAGATATCATCTTGAAATCCCGGCTGAACCATGGAGAGGCAATCCTCTTAAAGCCAAAATAATTATTTTAAGTCTAAATCCAGGATGGAAAGAAGAATGCAATAAAAACATTGCCTTAAGATTAGATACCAATATACGAAAAGCTATTTTAAAAGACAAAAGTGACACTTTGACTCTAAAAGTCAATAGTTTTATGCCTAATAATAAAGACATTATAAAAGCCCTAACAGAATTGGATAACGATTATTGGACTAAAAGATTAGATGCGCTAAACATAAAAAATATAAATAAAGAAACGTTTTATGAAAACTTTGCATTAATACAATATTGCGCATACGCATCTGAAAGATACGGAGGACAGTTTGAAAACGGGAAACTATTACCATCACAGATATTTTTGAAAGAACTTATACGTTACCTCGTATACCATCGTCGTGAAATAAAATTCATTATGCTGCGTGCTGAAGATAAATGGAAACAGCTGCTGGATCCTGACGTATGGTATATGCTTCAACCGCGCTTAATACGTGGAAAGAACTATCGACAACAATATCTTACAAAAAATAATATCGGCGAAAATAATTACAATAAATTAGTTGATCTGATTAATCACAGATAAACAAAAACAAAATTTATTTATGCATAAATGTATTTGCTATTCACAACAATAATATATCAGTATGCCAAAAGGCCACCTTTCGCAGTGTAAAAGGTGGCTTTTTGCAATGCAAAACACGGCATATTAGGATGTAAAAGATGGCATTTTGGAATAAGTTGAGGAGCGTTGTCGGAATAAATGGTTATATGAAAAGAATGATTATAAAGATTTTTACATGTTTCAAGCCTGTTAATAAATTTGCTGTATTAAGCAAAATCAGGAAAGGACATGTGACGGGAAAAATCTAAAAAAAGTTTATCAAGAACTCATCACTCGTCACATCGGCATGTAAACACCTGGATATCAATAAGATAAAGTGTGACGAGTTAAATTTTCAACTCATCACATTATGGTCTGTTTATCCTTAAAATGCCTTTTCTGATGTTGGCTTGAACCGGATTTTCATTGACAGTGATGAGTTGGAAAATCAACTCATCACACTGCAATCTGCTGATTATCAATACATTAATAGCGAATGTGACGAGTGATGAGTTTTTAAGAAAAATTTTTTTTGTTTATCACCTTACGCACACTTACCATAAGGCACCCCTACCCTGCCATTATATCCAAAATATCAGAAAAGACTATTCCTGCCATTCGTCGGCATACATGAATAATGATAAACGGCAGGAACAAGGCCTTGGCTATCTCACGAAAAGAGGCTATGCACTCTTCTTATAGCTTAATATCGCCCACAACCATGACACGGCGGCATACGCCAGCATGGCAAAGAACGGCATCTGAAGGTCGGCAAAGCCGCTGCCTTTAAGATAGAGCGCGCGCATAACTTCGATGAAATAGCGCAACGGATTGACATAAGTGATAAGCTGCGCCCACTCGGGCATTGATGCCACAGGCGTGAGCATGCCACTCATAAGGATGAATATCACAAGAAAAAAGAACATAAGCAGGGCCGCCTGCTGCATGGTGGAAGAATAGTTGGACACAATGAGTCCAAGACTCGACACGATGAGCAGAAACAATGTGGCATAAAGAAACAGCAACAGGATGCTGCCTGCGGGAAACATTCCGTAGATTAGCCATGCTAGGAACACCGACCACGCAAGCATGAACAGACCTATGAGCCAATAAGGTATCAGTTTTGAGAAGATAAAACTAAACCGGCCCACCGGCGTTACGTTTATCTGCTCTATAGTGCCGCGCTCCTTTTCGCCAACAATGTTCAGCGCCGGCAGAAAACCGATGAGCAGAGTGAGCAGCATGGCCATAACGGCCGGAACCATAAACATCTTATAGTCGAGCTGTTCGTTATAAAGAAACCTCGGTCTGACGTCTGCCCCGGCAACACTCACTCCATCGGCTCCAATTCCGATCTCCTCGCCAAGCTGCGCTGCATAATCGGCTATTATCTGAAGCATGTATGCCTGAGCCATCATGCCCTTCATGCCGTTTACGGCGTTTGCCTCAACATTAACATCTGCAACGCCCGTCTTGACAAGATTCCGCTCAAAGTCGTGACCAATCTCCAAAGCCACGTCGGCATTGCCACTGTCAATGTTGCCCATTGCAGCCGAATGACTGCCGCAATAGTCTGCAAGCGAGAAATATTCCGATGCGTCTATCTTCTGCACAAGCCGTCGCGAAAAAGAGCTATGGTCGTTGTCTACTACACAAAACTTCAGGTTCTTTATCTCCTGATTGGCGGCAAAAGGAACCACAATAAGCAGCACAAGCGGCAACATGACAAACAGTTTTGGAAGAATGGCGTTGCGCCTGATCTGCAAAAACTCCTTCTCTATCAAATATCTTATCACCATAACGCAGTTATAATCTTACTTTAAACAATTTGAGCGACACGCCCAGAAACACCACTTCCATAACAGCCATGACGGCAGCATCGGCAGCCACATAAACGGCATCGGCACCCTGAATCATCAGCTTGCGCGCCGCGTCGATATACCACCGAGCCGGAACAATGGCCGAAATGTCACGCAGAACGGCCGGCATACTCTCGAGCGGAAAGACAAGTCCGGAAAGATAAATTGTAGGTATTATCAGCAGCAGCGACAGTATCATTGCCGCTATCTGTGTGCTTACAAGCGTAGAGATGAGCAGTCCGAGCGTGAGCGACACGAGGATGTAGAGCAGCGTGACACCAAGAAAACACATCAGGCTGCCGGCCATGGGCACATGGAGCATGAAAAAAGACAGCAACAATATTGCCGCAAGATTTATGCACGATATTACGAAATAAGGAACAAGTTTGACAAGTATGATGCACGCCGGCGGAAGGGGTGACGCAAGGAGCACTTCCATAGTGCCGTTCTCCTTTTCGCGCACAATGGCTATGCTGCTCATCATGGCGCAGATAAGCATCAGAATCATGCCTATAACACCCGGCACAAAGTTGTATTCGCTCTTCTGCTGCGGATTGTACAGCATGCGTGTAACCGGAACTATGGTGAATCCACGGCCGACGGCACTACCCTTCACATCCTTTTGGGCGGCTGCGAGCGCCTGCTGAACATACTGCACACGCACGGAGGCCTGATTTGGCTCACTGCCGTCGGCTAGAATCTGCACACGGGCATTGCCTCCATGGTGAAGATTGCCGGCAAAACCGCACTCAAAAATAACAGCCACATCTATGTCGCCGCGCCTGAACATAGACTCAACTTCGGCACGGCTGTGCGGCGCAGCAGCCATGACGAGATAACGGCTGGCGGCTATATGACCGCAGACCTTTGACGTAACAACGTCGTGAGAAAGGTCGAGCACTGCCACACGAACATTCTTAACCTCTGTTGTGACGGCATATCCGAACAGCACTATCAGCACCACGGGATAAACCAGCAGGATAAGCATGGTGCGCCAGTCGCGGAAGATATGGCAAAACTCCTTGCGGACAAACGAAAGAAACCGTCTCATATCATAAATTTAACATTGACAATAAATAAAAAGTTCACACCGTCCCGCCCTATGACCTACTGGCTCTGCGGGCAAGACTGAAAAACACATCATACAGACTGCCTGCACTGAAATTCTGTTTCAGTGCCGAGGGCGTGTCGAGCGCCTCGATCTTTCCGTCGACCATTATCGACACACGGTCGCAATATTCAGCCTCGTCCATATAGTGGGTGGTAACAAACACCGTTATGCCACGGTCGGCAGCCTGATAAATCTGCTCCCAGAAACGGCGCCGCGTAACAGGGTCTACGCCGCCCGTAGGCTCATCGAGAAAAACTATCTCAGGCTCATGGAATATGGCAAGCGCAAAGGCAAGTTTCTGTTTCCAGCCCAACGGCAACGACTTTACAAGAGCGTTGCGCTCACTGCTGAATCCGAGTTCACAGAGCATGCCGTCGGTACGTTCGGCTATCTGTCTGCACCCCATACCGTAAATGCCACCGAAGAGTCGCATATTCTCAGCCACGGTCAAGTCGTCGTAGAGCGAAAACTTCTGACTCATGTAGCCTATGTGGCGCTTCACCTGCTCTGCCTGCGAAGCAACGTCGAAGCCAGCCACCACAGCCCTGCCTTCAGACGGACGACTCAGACCGCAGAGCATGCGCATGGCCGTGGTCTTGCCGGCGCCGTTGGCACCAAGAAATCCGAATATCTCTCCTCGTCTTACGCTGAAGGATATATGGTCAGTGGCAACAAAACAGCCGAAGCGCTTTGTGAGGTTTTCGGCTATTATAACTTTTTCGTCTGTCATTTTTCTGATGTTTTCATTAATGCCATAAAGCAGTCTTCAACCGAAGGACTTATCTCTGTTATGCCGACTTCAGCATAGCCCTTGGCTGTGAGCCACGAGTGCAGAGCGTCGGGGGTTGCGCAGGGCGCGAGCGTAACATGATAAGCAGCACCGAACGAGAACGAAGTGGCCACAAGCGGACAGGCTTTCAGTCCGGCCATAAGTCCGTGCATGTCGGCAGCCACCACGGCAAACAGCCTTTCGGCATAAGCCTCAACAATGCCATGCGGCGTGTCGGTCTGCATAAAGCGGCCGCCCTGCATCAGCGATATGCGGTCGCACCACGACGCCTCGTCCATGTATGGCGTTGACACAAGCACGGTTAGTCCGTGTTCATCGCGCAGTTTTTTCAGCATGGTCCAGAACTCCCGGCGCGACACAGGGTCGACACCCGTTGTAGGTTCGTCGAGAAACAGCACACGCGGAGCATGGATAAGTGCACAGCAGAGCGCAAGTTTCTGCTTCATTCCGCCCGACAGCTTGCCCGCCCTGCGGTCCTTGAAAGGCTCTATCTGACGGTAGATGTCGGCCACAAGGGCATAATTTTCTTCAACGGTAGCATTGAATACAGATGCAAAGAACTTTAGATTTTCCTCTACTGAAAGATCCTGATATAGCGAGAATCGCCCCGGCATGTAACCTATACGGCGGCGTATGTCACGATAGTCGGCCACCACATCAAGTCCGTCGACGCCTGCCTTGCCCTCATCAGGCAATAGCAATGTGGTGAGAATGCGGAAAAGAGTGGTCTTACCGGCACCGTCGGGACCGATTATGCCATATATCTCGCCCTCGTCAACGCTGAATGAGAGCTGACTGAGGGCCTCGATCTTGCCATATTTCTTACAGAGTCCGTCGGCCCATACAATGCCACTGCCATCAGAACCTGACGTCGCCATACATTCCTATTTTAATAAGACCATCGGTGTTTCTTACAGAAATCTTCACCGCGTAGACGAGGTTAGATCGTTCGTCGCACGTCTGTATAGTCTTGGGGGTAAACTCCGCCTTGTCTGATATCCACGTTATCACGCCCGGATACTCACGCCGCTTGTCTTCGCCCTCGTCGGCATAGACTTTAACTTTCTGCCCTATCTTTATCGAGTTGAGCTGAGCGGCCGTAACGTATGCCCTGAGTTTCATGTCGACAACATCGGCAATCTTAAACAGGGGCTTGCCTGTTGTGGCATATTCGCCCTGCTCGGCATAAGTTTCGAGCACAGTGCCGCTTATTGGCGACACTACATGGCACTTGCGCAACTGGTCGATAACCTCGCGGCGCTGTATCTCGGTGGCTGTCATCTGACTGTTAAGACTGCTTGTGCTCTTGCCGAGCGACGACTGCTGAGCGGCGAGACGGCGACGCAGCACACGCACGTTGCTCACGGCATCGTCGAGCATCTTGCGGTTGGCGGCATTGTCCTTTACGAGAGCCTCATAGCGGCGCTGCTCAGCCTCAGCCTTAGCCAATTCCTGACGCGTGGCGGCTATCTGCGTCTCTATGTCGGGACGCTGTGTGGCATACACCTCCTTTGTGGCACCGAGCTGCAAGGCGCGCAACTGAAGTTGAACTGTGTCGATAAGCCCCACCTGACTGCCTGACTGAAGGCGGTCGCCCTCATCCACGCTGAACGAGAGCAGGCGGCCGTTCTGCTCGGCTGAAACTATTATCTCTGTAGCCTCAAACATGCCTGTGGCATCATAGTCGGAACTGCCTGATGAACATGCAGCAAGGGCCATGGACAAGAGTATAAACTGTAACTTCTTCATACGGCTAAAAGTTGTTTATGTTTTTAAGTTTATAAATTTCCTGCAAAAGTTGTATCTCGTGAAAAGCCTTTGTCAGCCTTGACTCACTCACGGCATTGATGTCGCGCAACATCTCGTTGACGGTCTCAGTGCCGTTCGCCACCTTCACATCAGCCTTGGAACGTATGCGCTCACGCAAAGAGATTATCTCATCGTCCTGGCTTATCTGGCGGCGCAGACTCTCTATGTTGCCACGCTGCAATTCGCTCTGCAGCCCGGTGTTGAAAAGAAATGCCTCGCGCTCGGCCTCTATGCCGAGCCTGTCGGTGTCAATCTTGCGTTTGTCGTTGGCACGGGTATAAAGATTTCCGAAATTCCACGTAAGTGTGGCTCCTACTTTATAATAAGCATCAAACTTGTTTTTAAGCATGTTAAGTGCCGGATTGCCGTAGCCGCCCTGCAGGAACAGACCTACACGGGGACGCAGATATGTGTCGAGAACATTGCGCTGCTGATCGAGCAGACGGTTCTGGGCATTATAAAGTGAGAGCTCTGGACGATTGTTGACCACAACACTGACGTCAGCCTCATCAGGACGCACAAGACTGACGCTGTCGCCGAGAGGCTTGCCGATAAACGTTGAAAGCATTTTAAGATAAGTTGCGCGCGAGGTAAGAAGACTTGTTTCCGACTGCCGCGCCTTAACCTGCTCAACCTTAACGGCATCGAGGTCGGTCTGACTGGCCACTCCTCCGCGCAGCATACCGGTGACAGACTTACTGCTCAGCGACAAGTCGTCCTGAAGCAGCCTTACCTGTCTGATTTGCTCATCGAGGAGCAATATTCCGAAATAAAGCTGGTCCACACGCTCATAGACATCATAGATGGCAACGTTCACCTTCTCGCGCTCTACATCGCTGCGTGCATCGACCAGCCGCTTTGACGAACTGACGCTGCCGCCGTCGTAAATCTGCTGACTGACATGCACACTGACATCATACTGGTCTTTAGACAGCGGACTGATGTCAATGCCGGGTATGTCAACAGGAATACGAGTAACATCACTCTGATACGACGCGCGGGCACTGAGCGAAACCTGCGGAAGCCATGCCTTTGATGCGTTGCTGACCGACAACGAGCGGCTCTGCTCAACCAGGCTGAAGCGCTTTATGAGCGGATAGTTGGCACGGGCTAACGAACGGCACTCATCAAGAGTAATCTGAGTGAATGCCGGAACGGCAGCAAAAACCAACATGACAAAAAATAATATACGTTTCATATTATCATTATTCTTGTGTAATTAATATTCTTGAATACTACTGTCTGTTACAAGGCCAATAAAATTAAAGCCATGCTGCAGCGTTATGAACACAATGCAAAGATAGCAAATTATAAGACGAAACAACTTATCTTATGCCACAATATAATGTCCCTTTTGTACTTAAAATATCGTAAAAAAACTATAGATATGAGTAATTTATTGTCTTTATTCTGCATTTTCATTATTTTTGCACCTAAAAAGTTCACTTTATGAAAACTAACAACATGTATCCTGAACGTTTTTCATTCTCCGAGATAAAGTCTATGCTCGAAAATGTCAACGAGCCCAAAAATGCCTTACAGATTATTGGCAGAGACATCGGCATGCTGCACACAGGACACAAGCTGTTCAGCAATCTGCTACAAATTGGTACACCTTACATTATAGAAGACTGCCGACTGGGATTCATTAAGGGAGGAGAGGCAAACATAACAATAAATTTGATAGACTATAAACTAAACAAAAACTCGATTGCCTTTATCGGAACCGGCAGCATTATTCAGATTAATCATTTTTCAGATGACTTTGAAATGTGCGGCATGATGATAAGCAACGAAAAAATGAATATGGTGTTCAACGGAAACATACCGGATGAATATAACAGCAATGCCTATAACTTCGTTGCAACACCCGAACACACCGACATTGATATTGTTGACAAGATGTTTCTGTCGGCATGGGAAATCGCAAAACAAAAAAACTATCCGGATGAAACCATTGACGGCATAATATATTCGCTGATATATTATTATAAATTTCTGAAAAACAAAAACACAGAAAAATCAGACACTAAAAAGCCGCATAACAGAGAGATGTTCGACAAGTTTATAAAACTTGTAAGCACATACAACAAAACCGAACACGCACTGACATTCTATGCCGACAAGATGTGCGTTACTCCACGGTATCTTGGCGTGGTGATAAAAGAGACCAGCGGAATAACTGCCAAAGAATGGATTGACCGCGCACTGATAACCAACGCAAAGATTATGCTGAAATACGGCAACACACCTATTGCGCAGATAGCAGATGAACTGAATTTTCCTAATCCGAGTTTCTTCTGCAAGTTCTTCAAGCGCATAACCGACATAACTCCCCACGAGTTCAGGCAACGAAAATAAGCAGCAATACATATAACCATATTTATTAAAAATGCAAAAGCATGCCTTTTAACGCCTAAAAGGTATGCTTTTAGCATATAAAAGGCCACCTTTTACAATCTAAAAGATGGCCTTTTACAACATATTTAATATCAGTGTTTTACACGAGCTTATACGCCCTCGTCTTCTTCCTCAGGCTGGTCGTTGTTAGAGTCGAGCCGGTTGTCCTTCTGTATACTTACATTTCCGGTACGCGAAACAGTTATGATGAGCGGCACATAGTCGTCGCTGAGCACATCGGGAGCGCCCACGCTGGCCGCAAACTTAAGGTTGTCGCCCTCAGCCTTTTCGAGTACAATGCCGAGCAATGCGCTCTTCTTGGCATAATCATCATCAACATACGAAGAAAAATCCGACTTGGTGAACTTACGCTTAAAGAACTCTGTTCCGTCGGGACGGATAACGCTAACCTCTATAACGTTGTCATAATATTTATTGCCACTGTCGTCGACAATCATCGACAAACCGGGATCAGACTTTCGGTTAATCTTAACTTTATATGAACTTCCTATCCAACTCACTGCATCTTCAAAATCAGAATTCTGCATTTTAACCGGTGCCGAAGGAGCCTTCTTAACGGGTTTATGGGCTATTATGTTGCCTGTCTGCTTTTTATCACTGCAGGATACAGCAGCAACTGAAATAAGCGCCATAAAAATCAATGTGTGCGTTAATTTCATTTCAGTATTTTAAAATTTATGCATGCAAAGATAATGTAAATAGAATGAAGAACAAAATAAAAACAACTAAACGAGCCTTATTTTTGATACAAATGTAACACAATGAGTAAAATACACATACTTATATGGCAAATAAACATAACAAAAAAAAAAAATAAAAGGCTCTTGACAGCATAATTATAACTTTTTTATTTAACTTTGTAATCAAGTATGAAAACAATAATATTATATATCGCACTCGCGGCAATGATGCTTTCGGCATGCTCAGGCAGGAAAGCGGAAGAGAAACAGGCCGAAAAGATAGACACCATACCGGTTATGGTGATGCAGATAAAGAAATGCGCCAAGCTGTACACGGCAGAATATCAGGTTCACAAGATTGTCACCCACGACGACCAGGTGAAACTGAAAGGTTCGTTCCTGCAGCAGAAGTTCGATTTCTCCGTACCGCTCACAACAAGAAAGATTGCCATACCGATAGACGCAACGCTGAAAGCGTATATCGACTTCGGCAACTTCTCTGAAAAGAACGTTAAGCGCAGCGGCGACAAGATTGAGATAATTCTGCCAGACCCTAAGGTGGAACTTACCAGCAGCCGCATTGACCACAACGAGATAAAGAAGCACGTGTCGCTTATGAGGTCGAACTTCAGCGACGCCGAGATGGCAAACTATGAGAAACAGGGACGCGCCGCAATAATAAGCAGCATACCACGGTTGGGAATACTCGACATGGCCAAGGAGAGTGCCGCGCACGCCCTGATACCCATGATAACCAAGATGGGATACAAGGAGGAAAACATAACCATAACGTTCAGAAAGAAATTCACCGACAGCGACCTGCCGATGATTCTTGACAATAACACTATCGAAAATGGAAGAATTCAACAATAACTACCGCCGCAAGAAGAGCAGATGGACAAGTTTGTGGAAAATGATTGGAAGACTGAAACTCTCGATAATCTTCATAGTCATTCTCGTTGCCATAATAACGTCGGCATATCTTGTAAGAGCCTGCAAGGACAACAAGACTTCTGTTTATGTAAACGACAAGATAGACATAACACCGACACAGGTGCTGGCGATGAAAGAAATAGGCGAATGGGAGTTTCTGTCGATTGAAGACGAAGAAATGGTCGACACCGTAAGAAAAGGTTTCTTCAAGGACGATGAACTGATACGCATATATTACGGCACACTGCGACTTGGCTTTGACATGCGTGAAACAAGGAACGACTGGATTAAAGCCGACAACGACACGCTGAACATAACGCTGCCGGACATCAAACTGCTAGACGAAAACTTCATTGACGAAGCCCGCACAAAATCGTTCTTCGAGTCGGGATCATGGAGCGACAAAGACAGAGCCGAAATGTATAAACGTGCCTACGTTAAGATGAAAGCGAGATGTCTGACAAAAGAAAACATTGAAAACGCACGGGAAAATGCCCAAAGACAATTTAAACAGATGCTAAAGGCCATGGGCTTTGAATATGTAAACATCAGTTTTGACAATCAGCATAAACGCTGACGCACATAAGCAACCGAACAAGAACGCATCAGAAAAACATGCAGAACAAGCCGGCACCGACAAACATTATGCCTACGACAATGCTTACCCAGCGCTGAAGCACATGCATGCGCTCTTTCATAGCAGACAGCCCAGACAGCCCATAAGCAACGCCCCACGCCATGAGTACTGTAGGAATGGCAGTAGCCAGAGAGAATACTACTGGCAGCATGAAACCGCCGTGAGACTCAACAGACAGAGGCATGAGCATGCCAAAATATACCACGGCACTCTCTGGACAGAACGACAGGGCCAGAAGCACACCCAAAGCCATGCTTCCGCCGGCGCCATGAAAACGGCGACCACGCGAATGCACGTCGGGACAATGTTCGTGCTTATGAAGCAAATGGCCCAATATGAAATACAGTCCAATGACAATAAGCACAGGAGCCAGCAGACGCTCGCCCCACTCGCTGAACCATTTACCAAGCGAAAGCATGTCAACGCCATTACGGAGAACTATGATAAGAACTGCGCCAAGCAATGAATAGGCCAACATGCGCCCGAAGGTGTAGAACAGTCCGTTAAGGAAAACGCGGCGCCGATCGGCCATGTCACGCGCTATATATCCGATGGCAGCTATGTTAGTTGCCAACGGACACGGATGAAGAGCCACGATAAGGCCCAATAGAAATGCCGTCAATAAAGGAAATTGCGTATGCTCAATTATGCCGTGTATCCAATCCATATCACCTAAAAAACAACAAAAACAAGAATTAAAACTGCGCCGGACTATCATACGGCAACATGCCACACTATGCCGACGCCATCATTTTTTGAGATGCAAAGATAATGCAAGTTATGAGCAGAACAAAACAAATCTGTATGTTTTTTACAATACGAAAAACATTGCAGCACACTAATTATGCCCTATGGCGATGGCGGACAATACAAAACGCACGAAAAAACACATACGGAGAAACATAACATTACACCTGCGAAAGTCCGATAAACAGCGGCATTCGACAACTTAGAAAAACCTAAACGGAATAAAAGTAAAAAAAATTTGGCTTTTAATAATAAATCAATTAATTTTGCAGAAATTATTGATAATGTAAATTACATGAGCACTGATAATTTAACGAAGATTCTTACCACGACAGTCGAACAGCTGTCACAGCCGGAATCGTTAAAAGAATTGTTCCATCAGCATAGGGACGGCGACCCGCTCCCTTCAGGAAAAGCTCTTAAAGAAATTATAGAACTCTCACGTTCTATACTTTTTCCGGGTTATTATGGTAAGTCAACGATAAATGTCAGAACCATCAAATACCATATCGGAGTTAACATCGAGCGACTTCATAAACTGATGTCAGACCAGATTGCCGCCGGATTATGCTTTGTAGATACTCAAAGCTACGATTCGGCAACAGACTTTCTGACGCATTACAAAAATAAAGCCGACGAGCTGGCAACAAAACTTATTGAACGGTTGCCGGAGATAAGAGCAATATTGGCGACAGACGTTGAAGCGGCCTACAATGGCGACCCTGCAGCTGAAAGCCGTGGCGAAATAATATCATGCTATCCCGTGATAAAGGCATTGGTGAACTATAGAATAGCTCATGAACTTGTGAAACTTGGCGTACCCCTAATACCGAGAATAATTACAGAGATGGCACATTCAGAAACCGGCATCGACATTCACCCGGCAGCACAGATAGGACATCACTTCACCATCGACCACGGCACTGGCGTTGTGATAGGAGCCACCTGCATTATCGGAAACAACGTCAAACTGTATCAGGGCGTAACGCTAGGCGCAAAGAGTTTTCCATTAGACGACAACGGCAACCCTATCAAAGGAATTCCGCGGCATCCTATTCTTGAAGACAACGTCATCGTTTATTCAAACGCCACCATACTCGGACGTGTTACTATAGGCAAAGGATGTATAGTTGGTGCAAACATCTGGATAACAGAAGACATGGAGCCGCAGACAAAGAAATACAAGAAATCAAATTAATCCAATAAAACCACTCGCAAAATAACAAAGAAAAACCTTTATAATGGAACAAGAATTTGAACTCATCGCCAAAACATTCATGGGCCTGGAGCCCGTTTTGGCACAAGAGCTGACAGAGCTTGGAGCTAACAATGTGCAGACAGGACGACGCATGGTGTCGTTCACCGGTGACAAAGAAATGATGTATCGTGCTAACTTTCAGTTGCATACGGCTATAAGAATATTAAAACCCATTGCACACTTCAAGGCTGATACTGCCGACAAAGTGTACGACGAAATAAAAAAAATAGACTGGACACAGTATCTCGACCTGAAAAAGAGCTTTGCTGTTGATTCTGTGGTGTTCTCTGAAGAATTCAGACACTCAAAATTTGTGTCTTACAAGGTTAAGGATGCCATAGTTGACCAGTTCCGTGAAAAATTTGGAAAACGTCCAAACATTTCAGTTGCCAATCCGGACATCCGTCTGAACATGCACATCGCTGAAGACCAGTGCACACTGTCGCTCGATTCGAGTGGCGAAAGTCTTCATAGAAGAGGATACAGACAGGAGTCGGTTGAAGCTCCGTTGAATGAAGTGCTTGCAGCCGGAATGATTCTTATGACAGGCTGGAGAGGCGAGACCGACTTTATCGACCCGATGTGCGGATCAGGAACACTGCCAATAGAGGCTGCCCTGATAGCACAGAACATGGCACCGGGACTGTTCAGAAAGGAATACGCTTTTGAGAAATGGCCCGACTTTGACCGCGACCTGTTTGACAGAATATATAACGACGACTCTAATGAGCGCGAATTCACTCACCACATATATGGCTATGACATCGACCTTGCTGCCGTTACAAAAGCACGTCTAAATGTTAAGGCTGCAGGCATGACAAAATGTATAACTATCGAACAGGCTGACATAAAGAACTTTAAACAGCCCGCAGAAAAGGCTATCATGGTGACAAATCCGCCATACGGCGAAAGGATTTCAACACCTGACCTGCTCGGCACTTACCGCACAATAGGCGATGTTCTGAAACATCAGTTTAAAGAGAACGACGCATGGGTGCTTAGCTATCGTGAGGAGTGTTTCGACCAGATTGGCCTGAAACCGTCAATAAAGATTCCTCTTTACAACGGTTCGCTTGAATGTGAATTCCGTAAATATCAGATATTCGACGGCAAACTGAAAGACTTCAGAAGCGAAGGCAATATCCTCAAGACTGAAGAAGAGAAACGTGCCATGGCCGACAAGCACCGTTTCAAGAAGAACCGCGAATTCAAGAAACGTATTACAGAGGAAGAGGACAACGAGGAAGGCGACATCCGTACATTCAAATTCCATAAGATTTCGTTCAAAGACAGCAACGACGGCGGACGTGAACGCAGAAGACCGGGACGCGAGCGCAGAGACTTTGACGACCATAAGGAGTTTGGCTATGACAAACGCAAGGGCCGCAACTTCGACGATAACGGCGACAGAGGCGGACGTAAAGGCGGAAAAGGATTTAAAGACAACAAAGGCAAACGCGACAACCGTAAAACGTTTTGAGTATGAAACACAATAATATTGCGGCTTTAGCCAAATTGGGTTTATTTTCATTACTTATGATGATAACTACAACAGCTGTAAATGCCCAAAAACAGTTTACCCTCGAAGACCTTAACTTTGGCGGTAACAATTACCACAACATGGTGCCTAAGAACAGGTATCTGACATGGTGGGGTGACCAACTCGTGAGAAGAAATACTGACGAATGCAGCTTGGTAAACAAGCAGAACGGCAAGGAGACAGTGATGTTCACGGTTGACGACATCAACAAATGGGCAGGAACCGACGACAGTACAAAGATTCGTCACTTATTCTATGCGTCATTCCCCTATCCCAACAAGTCGCTTGTACTTATCACAGGCAAGAAAGAGCGCATGCTCATCGACTTTAAGTCAAAGAAAGTGGTGTGGCGTCAGAACTGTGAAGGAGAAAACTTCGCAGAATGGAACGCAGCGTCTAAGGCCGTGGCTTTTGTAAAGAACGACAACCTGTTTGTCACCGACGGTGAAGGCAAGACAACACAGCTGACAACCGACGGAAGCAGGGAAATCGTTTACGGACAGAGCGTACACCGCGATGAATTCGGCATTTACAAAGGCACATTCTGGAGTCCCGACGGACAAAGTCTGGCTTTCTATCGCATGGATCAGAGCATGGTTGCCGACTATCCGTTAGTAAACATCGACACACGCATTGCTACCGAGACTCCAATAAAATATCCTATGGCAGGCGAAACGAGCCATAAGGTAACGGTGGGCGTATATAACCTTAAGACAGGAAAGACAATATACCTGAAAGCCGGAGACCCGACCGACCGCTATTTCACCAACATAGCATGGAGCCCCGACTGCAAGAAGGTGTATATGATTGAACTTAACCGCGACCAGACCGACATGCAGCTGGTAAGCTATGACGCTACAACCGGCGACAAGCTGGAGACTCTATACAAGGAGCACAACGACAAATATGTTCATCCTATGACACCGATAACATTCCTGCCATGGGACGACAGCAAGTTTATACTGCAGAGCGAGAAAGACGGTTACAACCATCTGTATCTGTTCAACACAAAAGGCGAACAGCTAAAGCAGATTACAAGCGGCAAATGGGTTGTGCTCGACCTCGTAGGATTCAACAAGTCGAAGAAAAGCGCGATCATTCTGTCAACAGAATGCAGCCCTATACAGAACAACCTTTACATGGTTAACATCGAGACAGGCAAGCGCACTCTTCTTGACAACGGAAAAGGATTCCATGCAACGACACGCGGCGCAGGAGGCCATTGCGACATCATTCTGTCTAGCACAGGAAAATATATATACGACAACTACAGCGAACCTGACGTTCCACGCAAGATAAACATCATAAGCACGGATAACGCCAAGAACGTAAACTATTTTACTGCTGCCGACCCATGGAAGGGATACAACGTGCCTGAATATTCTTGCGGAACAATCAAGGCTGCCGACGGTACAACCGACTTGTATTACAGAATGGTTAAGCCGGTGAACTTCGACCCGAACAAGAAATATCCTACTGTAGTATATGTCTACGGAGGCCCGGGCATACGCAACGTGGAGGCACGCTGGCACTACGCAAGTCGCGGTTGGGAAACATACATGGCTCAAAAGGGCTATCTGCTCTTTATCCTCGACAACAGAGGATCATGCGACCGCGGACGTGACTTCGAGCAGGCTACATTCCGTCATCTCGGTGTTGAAGAGATGAAAGACCAGATAAAAGGCGTTGAATATCTTAAGAGCCTTGCATACGTTGACACCACCCGACTCGGCGTTCACGGCTGGAGCTTCGGCGGATTTATGACAACATCGCTCATGACTACCTATCCCGACGTGTTCAAGGTAGGTGTTGCCGGAGGTCCTGTCATCGACTGGAAATGGTATGAGGTGATGTACGGTGAGCGCTATATGGACACTCCTCAGGCTAATCCTGAAGGATATGCAGAGACAAGTCTGATAAACAAGGCAAAGAACCTGAAAGGCAAGTTGCAGATAATAATAGGTACGGACGACCCGACCGTTGTTCCGCAACACGCCATTTCATTCCTCAAGGCTTGCATTGAAGCAGGCACACAGCCCGACTTCTTTGTATATCCCGGTGAAGGACACAACATGATGGGACACCAAAGCGTGCACCTGCATGAGCGAATAACACAATATTTTGAGGATTATCTTAAGTAAAACAATATAAATCTTATCATAAAATGAAGATATTATTATTGGGCGGAGGCGGCCGCGAACATGCTCTTGCATGGAAAATAGCCCAAAGCAACAAGGTTGAAAAACTATATATAGCTCCGGGTAATGCCGGAACAGCCAGCGTTGGCGAGAATGTTGACATCAAAGCCGACGACTTCAGCGCACTGAAGGACTTTGCTGTAGAGAAAGGTATCAACATGGTTGTCGTAGGACCTGAAGATCCCCTGGTTAAAGGCATCTACGACGAATTCAAAAATGACGCACGCACTGCAAACATACCGGTGATAGGACCGTCAAAACAGGGCGCCGTGCTCGAAGGCTCAAAAGATTTTGCCAAAGGATTTATGGAGCGTCATAACATACCGACAGCAAAATATAAAACATTCAACGGCACGACAATAGAGGAAGGACTGAAATTTCTCGAAACGCTTCAGCCTCCTTACGTACTCAAAGCCGACGGTCTGTGCGCAGGAAAGGGCGTTCTGATTGTTCCTACTCTTGAAGAGGCAAAGAAAGAATTTAAGGAGATGCTCGACGGAATGTTCGGCAACGCTTCAGCAAATGTAGTCATTGAAGAGTTCCTGAGCGGTATAGAGTGTTCAGTATTCATCCTTACAGACGGCAAGAACTATAAGATTCTGCCTGAGGCAAAGGATTACAAGCGTATCGGTGAGCACGACACAGGTCTTAACACAGGCGGAATGGGCAGCGTATCTCCGGTGCCTTTCGCAACAAAGGAATGGATGCAGAAGGTTGAAGACCGCATAATACGTCCTACAGTAAACGGACTTGCAGAAGAGGGTATCGACTACAAAGGCTTTATTTTCTTCGGTCTTATCAACGTAAACGGCGACCCGATGGTAATTGAATACAACTGCCGCATGGGCGATCCTGAGACTGAAAGCGTAATGCTCCGCCTGAAGAGCGACATTGTTGACCTGTTTGAAGGCGTTGCCAACGGCGACCTCGACAAGCGCAAGATAGAGTTTGACGAGCGCGCAGCTGTATGTGTAATGCTCGTAAGCGGCGGTTATCCGGAGAAATACGTAAAGGGCTATCCCATCAGCGGCATCAACGATGTTGAGGGAAGCATTGTGTTCCACTCAGGAACTGCCCTGAAAGACGGCAAGATAGTTACTGCCGGCGGACGCGTCATTGCAGTAAGCTCTTATGGAAAAGACAAGGAAGAAGCCTTGAAAAAATCGTTCAAGGAAGCACAGAAGATACAATTTACCGACAAATACTTCCGCAGCGACATAGGCCAAGACCTCTAAAACTGAAAATTAAACAGTAAGCATAAACATTCAACGTTCCCGCTCCGGCGGGAACGTTTATAAAAAATGTGTTGCAGTTAAACACATACTATATATTTTATTTCCTTATTATATATAATAAGATTTTCAGACGTGGTAAAAAGATTACAGAACAAAATAGCAGAAAGCCGTTTTTCGCTGCCGATAACTGCCATATATTCAGTTGCTGTATGGCTTGCAGGAGGATTAATCGCAAATCAGCTTTACTTGCATTTCTTGCTTTTCGGCCTTTCTGCTTATCTTATGGTGGAGCTTAACAACAGCAACTCGCTCATAAGGATTTACAGCCGCATGGTGTCGTGTTCATTCATGGCGCTAACGCTCATGGCAGCATTCTTGTTCGATTCAACCGACGTGTGGGTTGTGCAGTTTTGCGTAATCACCGCCTATCTTATTTTGTTCAAGTGCTACCAGAACAAGCGGGCGCAAGGTCTGGTGTTCTATGCATTTTTCTTTATCGGCATAGCCAGCGTATTCTTCATTCAGATCTTATTTTTTGTTCCATTCCTTTGGATTATGATGCGTGCTAATCTGATGACGTTCAACATACGTCTGCTGCTGGCTTCGCTCATAGGCCTTACAGCGCCATACTGGTTTTTAGCCGGCTGGTTTATATTCAACGGAACTGCCGACCTGCTGCTTGCACACATCAAGTCGATTGCCGAATTCACGCCATTGTTCCAATATGACTTCAGCAATATCCACAACATTGTCACATTTGCCTACATAACGATAATCGCCATTATCGGAATGTTCCACTTTATGCGCAACAGCTACAAGGACAAGATAAGGATAAGGATGATTTATGAGATATTCATCACAATGAACGCGCTCACATTCGTCTTCATCATACTGCAGCCACAGCATATCAAGCCGTTGCTCAGCATAATGATAATCAACTCAAGCGCGCTGGTAGCGCACTATATTGCCCTGACTAACACCAAGACAACCAACATCACATTCTGTTGTCTTGCGGTATGCACATTAGGATTAACAGTTTATAATTTATGGATTCCCTGATAGACATTCTCACCAACTACGGATACGCAGGCATGCTTATCTCGGCATTTCTTGCAGGCAGTATATTTCCGCTTAGCAGCGAAGTTGTAATGCTTGCGCTTCTCGCAGCCGGTCTTGACCCATGGTCGCTCGTAATCTACGGCACCATAGGCAACGTTCTCGGAAGCATGCTCAACTACGGCATCGGCATGCTCGGACGCATTGACTGGATTGAGAAATATCTGCATGTAAAGAAGAAAGAACTCGACCGCGCCCAACGGTTCATGGCAGGGCGCGGAGCCTGGATGGGCTTTTTCTCCTTTCTTCCGGTAATAGGCGAAGGCATAACTATTGTGCTCGGACTTATGCGCTCAAACGTTATAATAACCATTATAAGCATCATCATCGGAAAATTTCTGCGCTACGCGCTTATCATCTACGGCGTGGAGATTTTTGTGTAAGTTCAGTCTGTGCAAATCATGCATAACACACTGAATATCAAAAAGTTATATATATACGAGCAAAACAGATAAGCCATATTGCATGTAAAAAGCCATGTAACAGAGAAAGAAAAATCACCCAACATGTTATGTCTTAGGCAGTTACACAAATTCAAGATAATATTAAAACAAATTAATTTATTTTGCATTGTCTATTAATTGCATTATCTTTGCACGTATTTTATTGAAATTTGAAACTCAAAAAACAATAGCATTCAATGAAACAATTTAAATTAGTGGACAATATACTTGGCTGGGTAGCGTTTCTCATTGCAGCCTTCGTATATTGTAGCACCATTGAGCAGACAGCCAGTTTTTGGGACTGCCCGGAGTTTATCACAACGGGGTATAAGTTAGAAATCGGTCACCCGCCCGGCGCACCGTTCTTTATGCTCACAGCCAATCTGTTCTCTCAGTTTGCCAGCGATCCGTCTCAGGTGGCACGCATGGTTAATACAATGAGCGCTCTTCTCAGCGCAACATGTATCATGTTCCTGTTTTGGACAATCACGCACCTTACACGCAAGCTGATTCTGAAAGACTGGAGCCAGTTGACAACGTCAAAGCTCATCGCCATCGAGGCCAGCGGCCTTGTGGGAGCACTGATATATACATTCAGCGACACATTCTGGTTCAGCGCCGTTGAGGGCGAGGTTTATGCCTACTCATCAGCGTTCACCGCCATTGTGTTCTGGCTTATTCTTAAATGGGAAGACCATGCCGACGAGCCTCACAGCGACCGTTGGCTTGTGCTTATCACCTACATGACCGGACTGAGTATCGGTGTCCACCTGCTCAACCTTCTTTGTGTTCCGGCCATTGTCCTGGTGTTCTATTACCGCAAGTTCCCCAACGCCAACCTCAAGGGTTCTCTCATAGCCCTCGTAATATCGTTTGTGCTCGTTGCAGCCATTCTTTACGGCGTTGTTCCGGGCATTATCAAGGTTGGAGGATGGTTTGAGCTGTTCTTCGTCAATGTGCTGGGCTGCCCGTTCAACACAGGCGAGATAATCTACATCATACTGCTCGTAGCCATTGTCATTTGGGCCATCTACGAAAGCTACACCAACAAAGACCTGAAGCGCGAGAACATTTCGTTCCTGCTTTCAGTTGCAATGCTCGGTGTGCCGTTCTATGGTTTCGGCATCTCTGCATTCATCATAGGTGTTATTGTTTTGGCCATTCTTTGGTTCGTACTCAAATGGAAACGCGGCAAGAATCTGCTCGTAAGCTCACGCATCAAGAACACGGCTCTGCTGTGCATGCTTATGCTTATGATCGGATATTCAAGCTATGCCCTCATCGTTATCAGATCATCGGCCAACCCGCCTATGGATCAGAACTCTCCTGAGGACATTTTCACCCTGGGAAGCTACCTCAGCCGTGATCAGTACGGCGACAACCCGCTGCTCTACGGACAGGCTTACACATCACAGGTGCAGTTCGACCGCGACGGTGAATACTGCAAACCTCGCATGAAACAGGGCGCACCTATATATCAGCGTAAGGAAAAAGCTTCGAAGGACGAGAAAGACTCTTACTTCATAGTACGCTATAAGAACGACTATGTTTATGCACAGAACATGGTATTCCCGCGTATGTGGGATGCTGCTCATGCCAGCGCATACGAAAGTTGGATGGGCGGTGTAGACGGCACACAGGTGCCTTACGACCGCTGTGGCGAACCTGTTACAGTGAAGATGCCTACACAGTTTGAGAACATACGTTTCTTCCTGTCTTATCAGTGCAACTTCATGTACTGGCGTTACTTCATGTGGAACTTTGCAGGCCGTCAGAACGACATCCAGGGTAACGGCGAACTTGAGCACGGCAACTGGATTTCAGGTATTCCGTTCTTCGATAACTGGCGTCTGGGCGACCAGAGCAAGCTGCCTGACGACCTTAAGATGAACAAGGGACACAACGTATTCTATTGTCTGCCGCTGTTGCTCGGTCTCATCGGTCTGTTCTGGCAGGCTTACCGCGGACAGCGAGGCATACGCCAGTTCTGGGTAGTGTTCTTCCTGTTCTTCATGACAGGTCTGGCCATCGTCATATATCTTAACCAGACACCTATGCAGCCGCGTGAGCGCGACTATGCTTATGCCGGTTCGTTCTATGCCTATGCAATATGGTGCGGTATTGGTGTTGCTGCAATAATCGACCTGCTGAAGAGACTAAAACTCAACGGCACAGCCGTATCTGCAGTGGTTTCAATCCTCTGCCTGCTCGTTCCTATACAGATGGCAAGCCAGACATGGGACGACCACGACCGCAGCGGACGCTACACATGCCGCGACTTCGGACAGAACTATCTGATGTCAATGCAGGATAAGGGTAACCCGATAATATTCACAAACGGAGACAACGACACATTCCCGCTTTGGTACAATCAGGAGGTTGAAGGTACAAGGACAGACGCACGCGTCTGCAACCTGAGCTATCTGCAGACCGACTGGTATATCGACCAAATGTGCCGTCAGGCTTACAACTCTCCGTCAGTGCCTATCACATGGCCGCGACTCGACTATTGTTCAGGCACCAACGAGTATATAGAAGTTGTCCCTGAACTCAAGCAGCAGATTCTTGACTTCTATAAGACTAACCCGAAAGAGGCAAAGGCCACATTTGGCGACAATCCGTTTGAGGTTAAGAACATTCTTAAGCATTGGGTACGCGACGGAAAAGACGACATGCACGTAATTCCTACCGACACTCTGTATCTGACTATAGACAAAGAGGCCGTAAGAAAGAGCGGCATGATGATGGCGAGCGACTCAATACCAGACAAGATGGTCATTTCGCTCAAAGGCAAGAACGCTCTCTATAAGGGCGACCTGATGATGCTCGAGATGATTTCACAGTGCAACTGGACTCGTCCGGTATACGTAGCAATAACCGTTGGCGACGAAAACTATATGAACCTTGGCGACAACTTCATTCAGGAAGGTCTTGCCAACCGCATCACTCCTTTCACTACAAATGCTCCGGGCATGAAGAACTTTGACACTGAGCGTGTTTACAACAACCTGATGACACGCTTCAAGTTCGGAGGTCTTGACAAGAAGGGACTGTATCTCGACGAGACTGTAATGCGCATGTGCTACACACACAGACGCCTATTTGCACAGCTCGCGCTCAACCTGATACAGGAAGGCAAGAAAGACAAGGCTGCCAAGGCCCTGGCTTATGCCGAGAAGGTTCTGCCTGAATACAATGTGCCGATGAACTATCTCAGCGGCGGTATAGACATTGCCAAGGCTTACGCTCTGCTGGGCAACAAGGCTAAGGCTAAACAAGTTATCAACTCTGTGTTCAAGAATGCTCATCAGTACATGGTGTGGTACAACTCGCTCAACGGAAGCCGTTTCATGCAGTCGCAGCAGGATTGCATGATGCACCTGTACGTCATGAACTCTTGTATAGACATAGCTCACATGGTTGACAACAAGTGGGCAGCAAGCCTCATGAAACAGTTCAACGCAGACGCCGCCACTTACCAGAGCAAGGGCGGACGCCTGATGGGCGAAGAATGATTTATGATTGAGAATTGAGAGTTGAGAATTGAAAATTATGACTACTCTCACGGTCTGGCACAGCTGACAAGCTAAAACGTGAGATATGAGAGTAGTGCCTAACGGGGCTAAACATAATTGGCTGACGCTGAAATTTATTTCTCCTGTCTCAACTTTCAATTCTCAATTTGATTCATTTCTCAATTTAAATAACGCTTAACATCAGAAAGAAAAAGAAGAAAGATGATTATAGAACAGCCGGCCAAATGGCTACGTTGGCTTTACCCGAGGGCAACATGGAGAATGGATAAAAACGAGAAGGCAGTTTATCTGACTTTCGATGACGGTCCAATACCCGAATCTACGCCATTTATCCTCAAGACTCTTGCCGAATATGGAGCCCATGCCACATTCTTCATGGTTGGCGACAACGTAAGAAAATATCCCGAGCTGTTCAAACAAATTGTTGAAGCAGGCCATCAGGTGGGCAACCATACATACAACCACTGGGGCGGTTTCAAACATTCTACCAAAGCCTACAGCGCAAACACCGAGAAGGCCAACCGCCTTATCAATGCGCATCTGTTCAGACCGCCGCACGGCTGGATGCTGTGGGAACAGTATTTTTGGCTGGGGCGCAAATACCGCATCGTAATGTGGGACCTCGTTACACGCGACTACAGCAAATGGCTTACTGCCGAAGACGTGCTGAAAAACGTGAAGCGATACACGCGCAACGGCTCTATCATCACGTTTCACGACTCGCTGAAGAGCATCGACAAACTGAGATACGCTCTGCCGGAGGCACTGAAATGGCTAAAAGAACAGGGATATGAATTTAAGACTTTCGAGTGAAAAGATAAAAGCCGAGGCACACAACCTCGGCTTTTTTGCTTGTGGCATAGCCAAGGCTGAGCCTGTTGAAGCCGAAGAGGCAGCAAGATTCGCTGCATGGCTCGGCCGTAAAGGTCATGCCGGGATGGACTATATGGCTGCAAACACAGACAAAAGGCTCAATCCGCAGTTGCTCATGCCCGGCGTAAAGAGCATTGTTTGCGTTGCGCTCAGCTATGCTCCGGCGAGTAGAATACCCGCCGACGAGCCACAATTAGCCGCCTACGCCTTAGGCCAAGACTATCACTACATAATGAAAGACAAGCTGCGCAAGCTGGCCTCAACGCTCGGACTGACTGAACGCACAGACAACAACACCGCACAGGCGGCAACACTCCCCAAATCAGATAAGCCATGCAGCGCAAATGCCGCCTCACAATCCTCACTCGGCAGCGGCCCAAATAACCTACCCGTCCACAACCAAAAGAGTAATCAAAATTTTCAATTTTCAATTCTCAATTCTCCACTCCCCACCTTCCGCGCCTTCTGCGACACGGCTCCCGTGCTTGAACGTTATTGGGCGATGAAGGCCGGACTTGGCTGGATCGGGCGCAACCATCAGCTCATAATCCCCCATGCCGGCAGCATGTTCTTCCTCGGAGAGTTGTTTGTAGACGCAGAACTTGAATATGACACTCCACTGCCCTCACGTTGCGGCAACTGTCACGCCTGCACAGACGCCTGTCCTACCGGCGCCCTGCATCAGACAGACGACAGTCGGCGCACAGAGTTCTGTTCAGACCGCTGCCTCTCTTACCTGACCATAGAGAACCGGGGCGACATTCCGCAGGAATACGCCGGCAAGATGGGCAACTGCATCTACGGCTGCGACCGCTGCCAGGACGCCTGCCCATGGAACAGGTTTGCGCAAGGCACAACAGAAGAGCTGCTCTGCCCACGCGAAGAACTGCTCAACATGACGCGCGAGAAATGGACATCACTGACCGTGGACGACTATCGCCGGCTCTTCAAAGGTAGCGCCGTAAAGCGTGCGAAGTACGACGGACTGATGCGCAACATAAAGGCTGCACTGCAAGATAACGACAACAATAATAAGGATAAAATATGAAAGAAATAAGCAAAGACATCGTGCTGGCTGCCGTGGTAAGAAGTTTCTTCAAATACTTCGTAACAGGAATACTCGAGGAACAGACCGGCACCGACATCCAAAACCGTTTTGAACCTATAAACATAAAGAAGACCATGCTCAACCATTATGAGAACATATCACGCTATTTCAACCGTGAGGCCTTCTTTGCTCTGATGCGCCTCAACTTCACGACAGAGGAGATGGAGCAGCAGTTGCGCGAATTCATGAAGCCCGGAACAACCGACATGGAGCTGGTCCGCTTTGCATGCCGCACCGACAACTTCTATCAGGCTATGGTGAGCGAATATAAGCGCAACTTCGAACTGCTGTTATGTGGCCGTCTGGAGTCGCAGGATGAGCACGAAACCAACTACACCCGACTGCCCGAAGCCGGCACAATAGCTGTAGACATGGCCGATAAAATAATAGGCGAAATTGCCGCACAGGCTTACTCTCACGGCAAAAACATCGGCAAAACGCATTGACATAATGCTTTTTATAATATAAGTAAAACTTAACAGGCAAAGCCTTTCACCGCATAAATCACAATGAAAGCAAATGTTGATATTTGCTTTCATTGTGATTTTTCGTATGTGCACATATCCACATTCATTCCGAAAAGCGATAAATTATACACAAAAAGCAGCTATTTTTGTGTGCAGTCGTAACAACCATTATATCAACACAATAGAAAGTTATCCACAATTATGTGCAAAAATCTTGTAAAGTTAAAAAATATTACTCGGCCATTTACGGGTAGTAAACCATAGAGTAACGGTTGAAAACCCTGCCACTTTTGATAAGAAACTCACCCATCAGCATCGTCAAAAACGGCATGATAACACACAACATCACGCTTTTTGCACCTAAAAACTCGTCATTTTAGCACACAAAACGCCATAAAATGCATAACAAATCCAATAATAAGCAACAGAATTACTCTATTTTCCAACTTTCACATAAAGATAGTCAAATGACGTTTTGATATAAATTAGATAAAATTAGTTACTTTATAGAAATATCACTGTCTCTTATACACATCTCCGAGCCCACGAGACCGTAC
>ENA-OZHK01000056-OZHK01000056.1-human-gut-metagenome-genome-assembly--contig:-NODE-56-length-38587-cov-5.477499_pt1 | contig 38587 bp, 17 predicted proteins | sample MGYA00244048_ERZ653690 | MGnify/ENA primary metagenome ERZ653690 (study PRJEB26926, sample SAMN06165197) | human gut metagenome | biome: ENVO:00009003; feature: ENVO:2100002; material: ENVO:00002003...
CGAGATCTAGTACGGTCTCGTGGGCTCGGAGATGTGTATAAGAGACAGCCATTCATCTTTGCAGCCATAGCCATTCCGACCCCCACCGACAATCCATGCCCCAAGGCACCCGAATTGACTTCAATCCCAGGAACCTCTACCGTAGGATGTCCCGACAAAATCGACCCGAACTGTCCCAATGTATCCACCACAGAAGAAGGGATAAAACCTTTGGATTCCAAAGTTACATACAAAGCTTCCACACAGTGTCCTTTACTCAAAATAAAACGATCTCTGTCCGTCTTTTCAGGATGCTCAGGATCCACATTCATAATCTCAAAATACAATGCCGTAAGAATATTCAAACTAGACAAGTCTCCTCCGATATGCCCGGCTTTCGATTTATAGACAATTTCCAATAACCGCCTACGATTTATTTCCGATTGTAATCTTAATTCCTGTATTTGCATAGTCTTTTCTTTTATTTTTCCACAAAATAGCAAAAACAAAAGCAAAAACCCAAATAAAACGAAATTAATTTAACTTTTATTTATATAAATGCGGAGATAATAGCCTATAATTAGATGTATATTAGATTTAAATCAAAAATAAAAGAAGCCAAAAACAAACATATCAATAAATATAAGTTCCGAAAACGAAAAATATAATTTACATTAGACTGGGAACAGATAAATCCCCAATAATTTTTTCACGGTTATACCCCACCATACCTGAAACAAAAACGGCGTACACTAAAAACAGAAAGTTTTCAATGTACACCGTCACTATACCGGATACATAATCCGGAGATCTTATTCTCAGAACAATTTAGAAGGATATTCACCGGCATCTACCAGAGACTGGATCTTGTCGACCACTCCCTGACGGTCGGCTGCATACGTAACTCCGAACCATTTGGAAGTAGTATCAAGTACCTTGACAGTGGCAGTACCCTCGTTAATCAGCTTATTCACCATCAACGGAATGAAATATTCGGCTTTAGGCTTGTCTATGTTCTCCTTCAGGAAATCAACGAAATAATCTTCCGAATACTGGAAGTAATCCGGGGTGAATCCCCACATATTCATTGATACCGGAGTAGTATCTTCTACCGGAATCCATTCTCCCTGCTCATCCTTATAGCAGACCGGACCATTGACACGCATTATTTCAGTACGCTCTACCACTGTAGTGAGATGTCCCTGCTCATCAGTCGAACAGATGCCACGGGCTACAGCACCGCTCTCCGACAAGGTATTCCCCACACGGAAACCTACCATGCAATAGTCGTTCTTCGAACCTTCCGGAAGCTCTGACAGGTATTTGCCGATTACAGCAAAGCTGTCACGTCCGTAAAAGTCATCTGCATTGATTACGGCAAACGGTTCCTTGATCACATCTTTACCCATCAGGACAGCATGATTAGTACCCCACGGTTTGACGCGTCCGGCCGGACAAACAAATCCTTCGGGCAACTTGTCGATTGACTGGAATACAACTTCTACCGGGATATGGTTTTCATATTTACTGATAATCTTTTCACGGAAATCTTTTTCAAAGTCTTTTCGGATAACGAACACGATTTTACCAAAGCCGCCACGTATAGCGTCAAAAATCGAATAGTCCATAATTGTTTCACCGTTAGGTCCCAGCCCGTCAAGCTGTTTCAAGCCACCGTAACGGCTACCCATACCTGCTGCAAGAACAAATAATGTTGGTTTCATATATTGTATTTTTGGTTAGTTAATGCACAAAGTAAACAATTATTATGAACATGATGAAATAGTTGTGGAACAAAATAAACCTTGTATCAGTTATTTTAGTATATTCGCAATATATAATCAGTAAAAATCATTAGATGAAAAAATACATCCGATGGACGGGAATAGCTGTTTTATCGCCATTCGCCCTCTTTATTATATTATGTATTTTACTATATATACCTCCGATTCAGAACTTTATCGTAGATACAGCTACCAGATATGCTTCTGAAGCGACGGGCATGCAGATTTCAATCGGACGCATCTCTCTTTCTTTTCCACTCGACCTGTCAATCAAGAACACAACCGTAATAGACAAACAGGACACCATCCTCGATGCGGAACGTATCACCGCTAAGGTACAGCTCCTGCCGTTATTCAAGAAAAAGATAGAACTGGACGGAATGGAAATAGAAAAGGCTTCCGTAAATACAGCCAACCTGATAGAAGGTATGACCCTGAAAGGGGAGCTTGGAAACTTCTTCATCCAGTCACACGGAGTGGAACTGAATCCGGAGCTGGCCGTCGTCAACGAGGCCACCCTAAGAAATACAGACCTTTCACTGGTCTTGTCGAACGACACAACGGAAAAAGATACTACAGCATCGGGACCTGTCCGCTGGAAAATCAAGCTACAGAAAATAGACTTGGAAAATGTATCCTTTGCCATGCAGATGCCGGAAGATACATTGAACATGCATGCGGCGATAACGAAAGCATCATTACGCAACGGATTCGTCGATCTGCATAAATCATCCTATGCCGCCGACAGATTCATGCTGGAAGAAGGCAAATTCTCGTTCGATACCGGTAACGCTCCGGCAACGCCTACCGGTCTGGACCCGTCACATATAGAGCTGACCAGTATCAACATAGGGGTCGATTCGATTTATTATGCAGGGAATGATATCCGTGCGCTTATCCGACGTTTCAACCTGAAGGAACGTTCTGGTCTGGAAGTAATCTCAACGGAAGGACGTCTGGTTTCGGACGCCAAAACCCTGAAAGTCCCGACCCTCAAAATAAATACTCAGGACTCATACATGGAAATGAGTGCCTCCATGGACTGGGATGCTACCGACATCAATAAAGACGGAACCATACAGGCAAGACTGATGGCCGATATCGGGAAAAATGACATGCTCAAGATCGTCCCCGACCTTCCACAGGAACTGATGCAGAAATATCCGGCCGTACCTTTACAGATACGTGCCGGCTTAAACGGCAACCTGAAGAATATCAGGCTTACATCACTTACGGTTTCACTTCCCGGTGCCTTACGTTCGCATGCAGACGGCTCTCTCTCCTTTCCGCTAGACAGCCTCCGCCGTCAAGGGCATATCAACATGTCGGTCGAAACGGGCGATTTGAAGTTTCTGGGTAACCTTATGGGAGGTACCAGGATTCCGTCAGGAATAAAACTTGAGAACACAACAAACATCAACCGGAACAGGATAGGTACAGAAATGACGGTCACTACCCCAGACCAGGGTAAAGTGAATCTGACCGGCTTCTATGGCATACAGGATGAAAGTTATGCCGCCGACCTGGAAATAGACCGGCTCAATATCCACGATTTTCTTCCCCAAGACTCGATATTCACCCTTTCCGCATACCTGAAAGCAAAAGGAAAAGGTCTGGATTTCTTTTCCAGGCATACCATTGCTGAAATAGAAGGAGGTATCAACCACCTGGGATACGGTTCACGTTCATTAAGTGGAATGTCATTGACTGCAAGTCTGCTACGCTCACAAGCCAAGGCCGAACTGAATATTGTCAATACAGTGATCAATATGTCCACCCGACTGGATGCCACCCTTCATCCCAGACAAGTGGTTGCCGACTTGAGTGCAGAACTGAAAAAGATTGACCTGCAAGCCTTAAGTCCGGGATCTACAAACCTCAAACCCTCTATGGAACTGGTGGCCCACCTGGAAACTAATATGAAGGATAACCACAAGGCACGTGCGTCACTTAAAAATATCATCCTTGATGCCGGAGAAAAAAGTTACCATACAAAAGACTTGAATGCCGGATTTACCATGTCACCCGATTCAGTACGCTGTTACGTAAATGCAGGTGACCTCGTATTTCTGTTCAAGACGATGGGAAGCCTGGAAAAATTTACATCTGATGCAAACAGACTCATGACAGAACTTTCCACACAGTGGAAAGAAAAGAGTATTGAGCAGGCAACATTGAAAACCATGTATCCGCAAGCCAGACTGAGAGTTCTTTCCCGTTCCGACAATCCCTTGGCTAATTTCTTGGCCATCCAAAAGATACGCTATGACCGGCTGAATATCGACCTGAATACTTCACCGGAAACAGGGCTGAACGGTTCGGCCAAACTCTATGGACTGCGTACCGACAGCCTCCGGCTGGACACAATTTATTTTACCGCACTGCAAGATTCCAGCGAACTGAAGCTGAAAAGTGGAGTCAAGGCACTGGCCAGCAAACGACAGGAAGCCTTTAACATAACATTAGACGGCTATATCGGCACAACGACAGCCCAATTGGGCATCAAATACTTAAACGACAAGAATGAAGAGGGAGTAAATCTGGGATTGCTGGCCGAACTCCGTAGAAGAGGTATCAGTCTGCACATCAGTCCCGATACTCCGACACTTATCTATCGCCCGTTCCATGTAAACAAAGACAACTATATCTACCTGGGAGACAACGGACGGATACATGCCGACCTGAAACTGTATGACGACAACCACACAGGTATCTCGTTCTATTCTACACCGGATTCGTTGAGCCAACAGAACCTGACTGTCGGACTTAACCGTATTGATATCGGCGAATTGAAAAGGATAGTACCATACATGCCCGATATAACAGGCTCAATCAGCGCCGAGGCACATTATATCCAGACAAAAGAAGACATGCAGGTCGCCGCAGAGGTTTCGGCCGACAAGCTTACCTATAACAAACAGGAAATAGGTAATATAGGAATGAATCTTGTCTATCTGCCAAAAGAGAGCGGAGAACATACCATAGACGGTTTTATCAGCTTGGACAATAACGAAATCATGGCCATCAACGGATCGTATGTAGGAGCATCTGAAACCGATCCGGAAGACAGGATTTCAGCGGACATGTCCTTGTCGGAATTTCCGCTAAGTATTGCCAATGCGTTTATACCCGACAGAATGGCTGTTATGGGAGGAAAACTGAACGGCACCATGAGTGTAGACGGAAGCAGCGACAAGCCTGTCCTGAACGGTGAAGTAAGCTTTGACAATACAACGCTGAACATTCCCCAACTGTCATTGATGCTACAGTTCGACAAAGATCCGGTCAAGATAGAGGATAGTCAATTACAGTTCAACAATTTCAAGATTACGACCCAAGGAAAATCACCGTTTGTCATCAACGGACTTGTCGATGTATCCGACCTGGCAGCCATGCAACTGGACTTAAGGATGTATGCCCGGAATTTCGAACTGATCAACGCCAAACAAACCAAAGAGGCCATAGTATACGGGAAACTGGATGTGGATTTCAATTCGACCATGAAAGGGACATTCGATAATCTGCAAATGAAAGGGAACATCAATATTCTCGGGTCCAGCGACTTTACCTATGTCATGACAGACTCTCCGCTGACTGTGGAAGACAATCTGAGCGAAACTGTGACTTTCGTCGATTTCAGCGATACGACCAAAGTTGAAAGGACCGGACTTCCAACCCTGGCCTTAGGCGGCATTGACATGCTGATGACAATCCACATAGATAATGCCGTACAGGCACGGGTTGACCTGAATTCCAATGGCAGCAACTACATGCTGCTGGAAGGAGGAGGCGACTTGTCATTCCAATATCAACCTGACGGAAACATGGTCATGAACGGAAGATATTCACTCATCAGTGGAGAACTGAAATACCAGATGCCGATTATCCCGCTCAAGACATTCCGGGTACAGGAAGGAAGCTACATTGAATGGACCGGCAATGTAATGAACCCGACCCTGAACATACAGGCCTCGGAACGTGTGCGGGCTTCGGTTCCCAATGACGAGAACTCTTCACGCATGGTAAACTTTGACGTAGGTGTCAACCTGACCAACCGGCTGGATAATCTAGGATTTACCTTTACTCTTGCGGCACCCGATGACGGAAGCATGCAGAACGAACTGGCATCGAAATCGCCCGAAGAAAAGAACAAGCTGGCTGTCACCATGCTGGTAACGGGAATGTACTTGTCCGAAAATTCCACAAGCAAAGGTTTCGACACCAATAACATGCTGAACTCATTCCTGCAAGGTGAAATCAACAAGATTGCAGGCAATGCCCTAAAGAGTATTGATATCAATTTCGGTATGGAAAACAGTGACGGAACAAACGGGACATCAGGAACAGACTACAATATCCAGTTTACAAAACGTTTCTGGAATAACCGTTTCCAAGTCGTAATAGGCGGAAAAATATCGACCGGAAACGATGCCCAGCAGGAAGAAGAGGCATTCATTGACAATATATCCCTGGAATACAGGCTCGACAACAGCGGTACACGCTACATCAAACTGTTCCATAACAAGAATTATGAAAGCATTCTTGACGGTGAGGTAACCGAAACCGGAGCCGGTATCGTCTTGAGGAAAAAAGTCAGCAAACTGGGAGAATTATTCATCTTCAAGACAAGGAAAAAGAGAAGAGAAAAGGAAGAAAAGCAAAATGAGAAAGAAAAGATACCTGCCGAAGAAGAAACAAAAACAGAAACCGGAAACAATGAAAAGAAGTAAACTACATATCATTTTAAGTCTGTTGCTTATTTTGCTGGCAGCATCCTGTTCGACAACCAAACATTTGCCGGAAGGAGAGATTCTATACCAGGGACTGAAAAAGATAACTGTCGCCAACGAAGACAAAAGTCCGGAAGGACAGAATGCCCTGGCCGAAGCACAGGGAGCAGTAAGCGTTGCCCCTAACTATGCATTGGTCGTATATCCGAATATACGTTTCCCCTTACCGTTCGGACTTTGGATCTATAACCGCTTCGAACGGTACGAAAAAGGAATAGGGCACTGGATATTCAAAAAGATGGCTGTAGAACCGGTATACCTGTCTACCGTGAACCCGGAAACCCGTACGAAAGTGGCAAGTAATCTGCTTAAGGAATACGGATATTTCAATGGAAGAGTCACTTATCAGGTAGACAGTACAAAGAACCCCCGTGCCGTAAAACTGAGTTACAACATCGATATGGGAAGACCTTATTACATAGATACCATTACATACGAAGGGTTCAGTTCTCATGCCGACAGCCTGATTCATGCCAGAAAAGACGAAAGCCTCATCCATAGCGGAGATATATTCAACGTCAATAACCTGAATCAGGAAAAACAACGTATTGTAGATCTGTTGCGTAATAACGGCTACTACTATACACGAAACGACTTTCTCACGTACCTGGCCGATACAATCGCCCGGCCGGGATACGTCGCATTAAAAATGCTGCCGAAAGAAAATGTTCCGAAAGAGGCTCGTAAAACATACCGCATCGGACATACGTCAGTCTACCTGACAGGCTATAACGGTGAACAACCGACCGATTCCATCAAACTGCGTAATTTTACTATCCATTATGCAGGTGAAAAGCCCGGTATCCGCTACAGCGTATTACGCAAACGTTTCCTGTATGATACCGGACAATATTACTCCCAAATCCGGCAGAATTATACGCAAGAAGCCTTAGCCCGACTGAATGTATTCAAGTTCAGTGAATTCCAATATATTCCACGTTCCAATGGTAACGACACACTGGATATACGGGTCAATTCCGTATTCGACCTGCCTTACGACAGCGAACTGGAATTCAATGTAACCAATAAAAGTACAAAGCAGATCGGACCGGGAGCCATATTCAAGGTCAGCCGGAAAAACTTCCGGAGAATGGCAGCATCACTCAACCTGGAATTAAGAGGATCCTATGAATGGCAGACCAGTTCAACCGTTGAAGGAGAAAAGTCTGTCATGAACTCATACGAATTGGGAGCCAGTCTGTCTCTTGAATTTCCACGGCTTATCCTACCATGGGTCAAGAACCGTGCCAATACATATATGTATCCGGCACAAACCAATTTCAAACTTTATGCCGAACAGCTGAACCGTGCAAAATATTTCAAGATGCTGTCGTTCGGCGGAGAAGTTTCATACAGTTTCCAGCCATCACGGAGCATGAAACATACAGTCACTCCACTGAATCTGTCATTCAACCATCTGCAACACAGAACCGCAGCCTTTGACTCCATCGCAACAGCCAACCCGATGTTATTCCACAGTCTGGACGACCAGTTTATCCCATCGGTTACATACACATTCACCTATGACAACTCATGGAAAAAGAAAAAAATCCGTCTGTGGTGGGAAAACTCCATAACTTCGGCAGGTAACGTAACTTCACTGATCTATGCCACATTCGGACAAGGATTCAGTAAACAGAATAAGAAACTGCTGGGAACACCTTTCGCCCAATTCCTGAAAGGGACCACAGAAATCCGTCCGCTGTTCTATCTGAACGAAAAGAATCAGATTGCAACCCGATTCATGGCAGGAATCATCTGGGCATACGGAAACAAGACTATCGCCCCATATAGTGAACAGTTCTATGTGGGAGGAGCCAACAGCATCCGTGCATTTACAATCAGGTCCATTGGCCCGGGACGGTTCCATCCGGCCGAGTCAAACAACTATTCTTATGTAGATGAAACCGGCGATATCAAGCTGGAAGCAAATATAGAATACAGATTCCGCCTGCTTTCCAACCTCTTCGGAGGGAATCTGGACGGAGCCACTTTCCTTGACGCCGGGAATGTTTGGCTGTTACGGGAAGACCCGGCACGTCCGGACGCCCAGTTCACCTTCAAGAACTTCTTTGATAATATCGCATTAGGCACAGGTATCGGCCTACGATACGACCTGACATTCATCGTACTCCGACTGGATTGGGGTATCGCCCTACATGTACCATACGATACAGAAAAGAAAGGATACTATAACATACCCGATTTCAAGAAAGGCATGGGAATACATTTCGCCATCGGATATCCTTTCTGATCATGATTTTGATTTCGAACGGTCCTTATACTCGGTAGGAGTCATCCCGAAACGTTGCTTAAAGCACTTACTGAAATACCGGGGATCATTGATACCGACCATGTATGAAATCTGGGTCATATTAAACTCTCCGGTTTCTATCAGTTGGGCCGCACGCTTGACACGCATCTCCTTGATGAATTCAACGGGAGCAAGCCCGGTCAATGATTTAAGCTTCTTGAAGAATACTGAACGGCTGACTGCCATTTCACGTACAAGATCATCGACCACCAGATCACCGTTATCCATATGACGTTCCATCAACTCCGTCAACTTCTCCAGGAACTGCCGGTCCTGTACAGACATCGTATCCACGTCTTCTTCCTCGCCCTTCTTTTCCTCAGACTTTTCACGAATATCCATCAAATGTTCACAATAATATTGCTGCAACTTCTGACGGCGTCCCAACAGGTTATTGACACGAGCTTCCAGATAGACGGCACTGAACGGCTTGGTAATATAACTGTCTACCCCCAGTTCCATGCTTTGAAGCTTGCTGTCCGTATCCGTCTTGGCAGTAAGCAGAATAATAGGAATATGACTGGTAAGCAGATTATCTCGCAATTCCTTTGTCATTTCAATTCCATCCTTTTCAGGCATACGGATATCACTGATAATAATGTCCGGAACATACTTCAAAGCCTTTTCCAGACCTTCAGCACCATTGGAGGCTTCAACGATATTGAACCGGTTGCTGAATATACTCCGTAAGAAGAAACGCAGTTCAAGGTTATCTTCAACCAGAAGAATGGTGTTACGCTCCATCACATTCAGACCTCCGGCATCTTCACGTCCGTCGGCATCTTTCGGAACCGAAGGCACAAATGCCTGACCAGTACCATTCTTCTCCATTTCCACATTATCCGAGATAATAAATTCCGTATTCTCCGGATAATGTTCTTTCCCTTTCTTGAACTCTACGGTAAAGCAACTGCCTTCACCCTCTTTACTGTCCACACGAATCTCGGCACCATGCAGCTCAACCAACTCCTTAACCAAAGCCAATCCTATGCCCGAACTGTTCTGATTAAACAGATTCTTATCAAGCAACGTCTCAAAACGCACAAACACAGAATCACGGTTCTTTTCAGAAATTCCGATACCCTGATCCTGTACTCCTATCTGAACCGTATCTTCATTTTCGCGGATAAACACTGTGATGCACTTACCTTGCGGAGTATATTTGAACGCATTCGACAACAGGTTGAAGACAATCTTCTCGACCTTATCCGCATCAACCCATAATTTCAAGGACTGGCACTCAGTCTCAAAAATAAAATCAATCTTATTCGACTCGGCCAGCGACTGGAAATTATCCATAATCCGGTGTACGAAAGGTACAATATCCACCTGCTCTACACAAAGCTTCATCTTATTGTTCTGAATCTTACGGAAATCCAAAATCTGATTGACCAGCCTCAACATCCGGTTGGTATTCCTTTCCACAACCTGCAACTGCTCACGTATCTCCTTATCCAAATCCTTATGTTTCAAGATATATTCTACCGGCCCTTCAATAAGAGTCAAAGGGGTCCGTAATTCATGAGAAATATTCGTAAAAAAGCGCAGCTTCATAGCCGTAACCTGCTGTTCGACGGAAACCTCATGTTTCAGTCGGAAAATGACAAACAGAATATAGGTACCTCCCAGCAAGACAGACAGGAACAAAACCGCATACAGCACATAAGCATAAGGGGTCTCCCAAAACGAAGGCTCAATCTTAATGGGCAATATATGCTCATTGTCGACCCACATTCCAGCGCTATTGGTCGATCTCACCTTCAACACATAATCACCGTGAGGCAGGTTGGTATAAGTTGCAGTACGCTGTTTGTTTACATAATTCCAACCGTCATCGAATCCTTCCAGAATATAGGCATAACGGACATTTTCAGGATAAGTCATGTCAAGAGCAGCAAAAGAAACGGTTATCGTATTCTCCTTATGCGACAGAACCAGATTCTTCAGGCTGTTCAAGGACTCGGGCAGGACAGAACCGACGCCAGGCACTACATTTCTGTTCGATATTTTCAGACCGGTAAAGACCAGTTCCGGAATATAGGTATTCTTACGGATCTGCTCTGGAAGAAAAGCCAACACTCCTCTATTCGACCCGAACAACAGACGCCCGTCATCGGCACGTAAGGCAGTAGCCTCTTCAAACAACAATTCGTCCCCCAATTCCGGTTTCAGGTAATTGTCGAAATGATAGGTATTTATGTTCATCTTACTCAAACCACCTTCCGAACCTATCCAGATATTACCGCTTTTATCTTCCGCCAAAGAAAACAGGACATCGGCCGGCAATCCGTTCCGGGTTCCAAAAGATGCAAACCGTGCATTACCTTTTCTATCCAGGCTTTTCAGTTCATTCAGCCCACCACCGAAGGTCGCAAAGAACAGGCGGTTCCTGCTGGTCAGCAAAATATCATAAATATCATTATTACTCAGTGCGTCCGGATTGTCCGAAACACGGGCATACAGCTTGAATTCAATATTCTCAGGACGGGTAAACTTCTCACTGAAGGCCAACAGCCCGTTGGAAGTAGCCAACCACAAAATACCTTTCTGGTCAAGAAGGATACGACGAGCCTTATAGCAACGGTCCATCGGGAAAGATTTCAGGTTATTCCGATAATTGATGAAGCGGTAACTTCCGTCTATCTGGGGAAGCATATAATTGAGTCCTCCGCCGAACGTAACCACCCAGATACGTCCGGAATGGTCTTCACACAGATCGTATACACTGTTATGGCTCAAGCTGTAGATATTCCTGGCATCATACGTATACCGGCTTATCCGGTATGAGTCTCCCTGCGGTACAAGGCGGATAACACCTTCACCTTTTGAAGCGATCCAGATATTTCCTTTTGAATCTTCTATAATCTTATATGACGAGACACGCAATTCCTTGCCGGTCTTACTGACAGTCCCGGCTTCGGTAAGATATCCCAAGTAAGTATAATCGGAAGCATAAAGAGATATCTTTCCGTCACGCGTTCCCACCCAGAAACGTTTCCTGCTATCCTGACACAAAGAACGGACCTGGTTGGCATTGGTATCATAGTTGCAATCCATCGGTTTTATCCGGTGAAATTCGCTTTCATAAAATGTGACTTTTTCCAGACCTTTGGAATGAGTCCCAAGCCAAAGATTTCCCTGACGATCGATCATCATGGCATGCAGTTTGTTTGAAAAGCGCCAGGTAACAGAACCAACTTCGTCATAAAAAGGAAGCAGTCTGTTGCTCTGACGGTCAAACCAAGACAAGCCTCCCCCTAACGGATGAACCCACAGATTACCTTTGGTGTCTTCACAGATTTTGAATGCAGGAACAGAACGGTCGGCAGCATCACGTTCCACCATCATCTGCTCTACCTTGAAAATCCCGGTATGCGTATTGAAATGTGCCACACATCCCACTTTCCTTATCTCGAACCATAACTCATTACGGCTGTCAACATACATGGACTGAACTGGAAAACTCTGAAAATCAAATCCCAACTTTTCTCCGTTGTAATAGGTGATGTCATCAAGTTTGGAATCACCTACAGCAAAACCATTCGTCCGGGTAGCTATCGCCAGCTTCTTACCCGGCAATCTGCCCAAAGACACCACATCATCCTTGACAGCCAATTCATGCAGATTGAACATATCACCGTCTTTCGATGAATACGAATATTTCCATATCCGCCCGAGAGTAGAACCGAAATAGATGGCATTATCCATCATCAAGGCTGAATAGAACGGCTGGTTCTGGTTATTTCTTCCATTTGCATGTGAATTGACAAAAAAAGAGGTACTTTTCCCTGTATTCCCGTCGATGCGTAACAATCCGTTACGTGTCAAGAGCCACTCCCGGTTCTTGGAATCCAGAAAAACAGAATTGATCTGTTCGCTATGCTGGTCGGTAACAGTAGAAAGATAGACTTTTGTCGACAGACGTCCTGTTTCAGGATCGGTCGTTACACGGACACCTCCGTCCAAATCAGTCAACAGCCATATGGTTCCGTTCTTCAAGGTCACAATTGAAGTGATGACCAGATTCTTACCTTTACCGTCAATCGGTATTTCAGTAAAATGTTCCATCCGCTTGTCAAAACGCGATACCCGTCCGTCATAAGTCAGACACCATACATCACCGTTTTCATCCACACATACACGGTCTACACGGTTTGAACTCCACATCAAATCATTGCCCTGACGCGCTTTATATACCTTGAAGTCATACCCGTCAAACCGGTTTACACCATCCCATGTAGCAAACCATATCAGTCCGTCATGGTCCTGCACCATATCCATTACGGAATTCTCGGATAACCCATCCTCCAATGAATAATGGGTAAATGTACAGTTCAGCTGTGCCTTTACAGACAAACCGGACAAAAGAAACATCAAGAGATAAAGCAAACGTTTTTTCATATTACTATTCCTGCAATTAAAGCAAAAATAAGAAAAAGTAAGAAAAATAGAAAAAACAGGAGAATTTTTCTTTCGGCAAACAAATCAAAAATCATCCGCAAATCGTCGGAAGTCCCTATTCTATCCAGGCTAGAGACATCACAAAAGACAATTTGCGGATGACTAAAAAACGCTTAACGCTTCATTTCCTTCAGCAACGCATTGCCGTTGGCAACCGGATTCCACCCGTCGGAACCCTTCAAGACCTCTTCCGGACGATATGTGGAAACATCTTTCAGCTGTTTGCTGAACGGAGCACGGGCAGCAACATCAGCTCCTTCACCTGTACTCTTATATTCGGCATAAAACACGGTAGACTCGTTCGATTTCTTACCCCAATTGTTCCATCCTGCCGGAACAATGTGCTTGCCCATCTCACATTCAATATAGACAGCCTGCGCATACGGACGCCAAGGGCGGGACAAATAAACTTTACGGGCCTCATCTGCTCCGGTCAGCTTACAGTTCCAGAATACATAACCGTACTTCTTTCCTTTGTCGGTCGACGGAGCGGTAACATAACCGTCGCCCAGACTATGGATGGTACAATCTTTGAACACAGCTGTAGACCAACCGAATATAAAGTCGACAGTCCCTTCTATATAACAATGGTCATAAAACTGCCGGCTGTCCTTGCCGTATGTATAGAGCGTATCCTGATTACCCAGGAAACGGCAGTTCTTGAAATAGGCCCGGTCGCCGTCTACAAAACAGGCGACTGCCTGTCCTACCCGTCCTGCCGTATTGGCAAACGTTATGTTCTCGGCATAGAAGTCGGGAGCATAGACATATACGGTAGATGAACCGGACGTAGACATCGGATCGCCCAATATATTAAGTTTGGAAGCATAAGCATCGTTTGTAATGACGGCTCCGTCTTCCCCGATCAAAGATACATTGATCTTACATGCGGGAATGATGACACGTTCCTTGTATTCACCCTTACGGACTAAAATGGTAGTACGCTTGTTTTTCCGGAAATCGGGTACAGCATTTATAGCTTCCTGTACGGTAAAGAAATCGCCGCTACCATCCTTGGCTACAACAAAATCATAATAGCGTACAAATTTGGCCAGTTCCGGTATCTTGCTTTCAATTTCCTGAACAGCCAGTCTGGCTACCTGACGGGCTCCGAACACATTCAGGTGAGTATTGTCCTGACGACCTTTCGGACAGGCAGGAGAAACACCTTCGGGAATCCACATGAAAAGTTTCTTCGACTCTTCACGACCATAAGATTCCACCAGCTTCTTCGTGGCAGCATTCAGGTCGATAAAACATACTCCCATCTCTCTGGCCACATTACGGGGCGAATCCAAGTATTTTCCATGCGTATCGACCAGCGTGTCACCTTCCACAATTTCATCAGCCTTCTCCTTACGGAAATCATCATCGGTTACAGCATTCGGATTCTCCCCGAAATTCCGCCGTACAATCGAATTGAACAATACAGGTATCCCTCCCTTTTCACGGGTTTCACGGACGAACTTCCGCAAATTTTCATCGAAAGTAGTACCCGGATCGGTATGACGGTCGGGTTTCGGCTTTTCATCGTTATGACCGAACTGGATAAACACATAGTCACCCGGACGCACGTTGTCTATCACTTCCTTCCAATGCCCCTCGTCTATAAAACTTTTCGAACTGCGTCCGTTCAAGGCATGATTGTCTACACGGACATCTTCCGTAAAAAAGCCTCCCAATACATGTCCCCAACCACGTTCCTGGTTACCGGCATCCAATGTCTTGTTGGCCATGGTTGAATCACCGATCATAAAAATAGTGATGACGTGATCCGACTTAAACGCCGACAAGCACAATACCGCCAACGCTACAATCAATAACTGTAATTTCTTCATTTTCCTGTATGTGTATAATTAAATTCCTTGTTAAAGAACTCCAGGATATCGCGCTGGATATCCTTACTGCAAAAATGAGGCAGATCATACAACTTGGTCTGGAAACGGTCTGGGACCGACTGACTCTCCCAGACTCCTTGCATGATACGATACGCTTCTTTCACTCCTTCCACCGGGAAAAGTTTGTCTTTCAGCCCGTTGATAAACAGCATCGGCTTCGGACAGGCTATGGAAGCCACATGCGGATAATCCATATAATTACGGATACCCGGTATAAGCATGGAATAGGCCGAACCGCCCTTATTCTGGTTATTTGTCAATGTCATCAGACTGTCGGTCGTATTCATCCAGCATACAGCAGCCCCAGCCTTGACGGCATCGGTAGCTGCAGCGGTCATCCACGCACGGTGTGCCCCCATGGAAAATCCCATCGTACCGACCTTTTCCTTATCTACCTGAGGCAAAGATGCCAGAAACTCGGCACTCCGTATGTCATCCCACGCAATCAAGGAACCCCAATTCATTCCCATTTGCAACATATTGGCCGCCAAAGCCTGCTGGGAATCATAACGGGCATATTCCTTGCGTCCGCGTTCACCCCAGAAAAGGGCGTCGACAGCCAATACCACATAACCGTTTTTGGCCAGATAATCGCCTACATACTGACCGTCGTAGCACACAACCGACCAGTTGTCGGCATCTTTCATTATCGTTTCCGAAACATGGAACGGTCGTACCATCTTCTCCTTTCCGATTGTAAAATGGGCTCCATGGTCATGAAGCAACAACACTCCCGGAAAAGGCCCCTTACCGTCGGGTACCAGCAGATAGGCAGGCACACGGTACCATTCCGAAAGATTGAACACAATCTTCTGTACGACATATCCGTCACGTTTTTCACTGTCGATCACCTTCATGTCATAAGGCGCTGCCGGAGGAGCCGGCTGCATACATTCAAGCAACTTGTTTCTGGCCTCTTCACGCCATTGCCCGAAACTTTTTCCAGTAGTATTCTCCCACGCCATCGGATAAGTGAGCAACTGCTTCATCTGCCTGTAGAACGAAGGCATATTGTCTTCCACCTCGTAACCGGCAAAATTACTGTCACGCTCTACCTGCTCCAGCCAGCCGGGATAGGCCGACAATATACGTTCGGGAGCATAGGTATACCAGTCGTACCCTACCCTGCGTTCGGGTTTTACATCCGACAGCCTGTACACCTTCACCCCGTCACGGTTACACATAAACGGCGTATTGTCGGTCATCTCATAATAACGCGACCAGATACGGGGAGCCTTCCTGTCCTTTACCACAACCCGATCGAACGGATACTCCGGATTGGTAGCCTTATCGGCCGGAACAGCGACCTGTTCCACACGGATACCCTTGATGGCTACTTTTTCCAGCCAGGCTACTGCCGATTTTACAGCTTCTGTAATCTGTGCAGAAGGATGCGGGATTTCCATCAGCAGACTGATGACATCACAGCTTTCGCCGGCCGTAAGAGACGCCAGCTCGAACGAACGAGCTCCTGTGGGCAAAAGAGTTTCATTATCATGCTGTTGCCCCCATACGGTCTTTACCCCGTCCTGTACATACTGGGTACGCAGAATCATGTCAATTCCCTTTTCAAAAGCCTGATAGATGCGCCTGCGTGTCGTATCGTCCAACCAACCGAAATTTATGTCCCCTTCATTGATATGAAGAAAAAGACGGAGCACACCTGTAGACACCTCATCATTGAACGTGATTGCATCCACATCCCAACCTCTCCATCCACCGTTCTTCTTTTGGGTACGCAACAGGAAATCCAGACCTCTTTGGGCCGCATCCTTATATTTGGAGACTTTTGTCAACGTATAGACCTGGGCCAGATATTCAATCTGCGAATAGGTATTCCGGTTATCAAGCGTACTTCTCCGCTGATGACCGTCTATAGTAGCCTTAACGGAATCCGTATTCAGTTCGGCCTGCCAGTCAATGTTCTTAGGCCAGCCGCCGTCCTCATTCTGGTACGCTACAAAATTATCGGCTATCTTCACATATTGTTCCGGCGTAAAACGCTTATAGTTCCGGTCGGGATTCACCAGATTCCAATGGTGGATACCATCGGAAAAAGGCTTCATGGATGGAATGTCCTGAGCCTCGGCATACATCCCCACCCCCAACATCATTGCATATACACAATATCTTTTCCAGTTCATGGTAATTAGATTTTTAGATTTACGACCAAAAATACGTAAAATCCGAAGTTTTCAAAGGGAATAATTGTTCTAATATGGTGATTATTTCACCGTCAAGATGATAAATCTGATAAAAAACGTTTTTCCGGTAATCACGGACGGATTTCCATCATAAAAAAAGAACTTGAAATCTTTTCCGGAAGATCAGGTTCTTTTTCAGAAACATCAAGGTCTTCCATCCAAGATTCCAAGTTCTTTTATCTAAAATTTCAAGTTATCTCCTCCAACATTTCAAGTCCTTTTCCTGACGGTTTGTTTCCACCGTTATAATCCTCGCTATTTCTGAGGATATAAATGATTGACCAGACCGTTCATATAGACTTCCAGATTCGTATATTCCGCACTCAAGTTATATCCGGCGGAATCAGAAGCGTCCTCCGGATCCAGACCATGTTCCTTTTCCCATGCGTCCGGCATACCGTCGGCGTCACTGTCGGCCGGGACTTCCGCCGTTTTATATTCCGGCCATCCACCGACGTCACTCGGCTGGTCTATTATCCCTAACGAACTTCCATGACTTCCCGTATAACTGTAAATACCTTTTCTAGTCTCATCCACAATACGGCAGTCATATGAATCACGCCTGTAAGAAGCACCTGCATACGCCAGAACAGACCCGAAGGCATCCCATGCCGGTTGCAAGGTAGACCGTTCCGCTATTTCAAATGGTTTGTCGGACAAAAGTTCACTCTTCGGAGCAAACTTGCCGCTAACAACCAACCCCACCGTATTATCCTTATTCACCTTCATCATATCCTGACGTTGCTTGTCTGTAAGACTGCTGCAGGTAGGATCCATGTAATTCCCGTTAAAGTAAAACACGCCATGTACTCCTTTGACATTATTGTTTTTCCCGTCATCGGCATATGCTGTAAACAAACGCTTGTACGACGACTTGGTTGCGGTAAACGGTCCCGGCTTATAATAATTGTTCAGGAAATTATAGCTTCCTCCTTCACCGGCATAAGCTCCCGCGCTTCCATAATTATAGATTACATTATTGAACAGATCCACCTTCTCTTCCTCCGGCTTACCTGTATAACGGCTGCCACACAGACGCGGGGTACGGTTGGTATGGTTTGCCAACAGATTATGATGAAAAGAAGCTGTCTGTCCTCCCCAGATGCCACCATATCCATGAGCCCCTTTTTCATGAATGGAATTGGCCAGGCTTTCACTGATGATACACCATTGCAGAGTAAAGTTACTGTTGTCATAGAACGTAGCACATTCATCGGTACTCCAGCTCATGGAACAATGGTCGATGATGATATTCCGGTGATTCTGGAACGCATTCATCGCATCGTCTCCTTTCCGTTTGACATCGGCCCCCATCCGTGAACGGATAAAACGGACAATTACATTATCGGCCTGGATATTGAACGTATAGTTCTTCAGACAGATACCGTCTCCCGGAGCCGTCTGCCCCGCAATTGTCACATCACCGTTATGTATCTTCAACGGTTCGGTCAGCTCAATAATTCCACTTACCGCAAAAACAATGGTACGCGGCCCCTTCTTGCGGATAGCCCAACGCAAAGTCCCTTCCGACCCGTCATCTTTCAACGAACGGACCACAAGAACCTTTCCACCTGCTCCACCGGATGTATACTTGCCTGCCCCGTCTGCTCCGGGAAATGCCGGGATGTGTGAACGGTCGGGAGCCGGATACTCCTTCAAGGGGACAACCCCTCCGCCGACCGCCGGTAATGCCGACATAGGTGACGAAGCCAAAGACATAGTCAATGCCAGAAAAGAAATGCTAAACAATACATTTTTCATAGAAGCACATTATTTTAATATCAACAAATTACATCAGAAAAACGTCCAAAAATAAACCTTTCTTTATGACCGGACATAAAAAATATGTTTTATCTGCCGTATTTTTAGTCATATACACAAAAATTCCACCAGAAACCTTCATTTATTCTACACGGATGAAAGATATACCGGCCTGATAATAAAACAAGCCTTTAAAATTCAGGGTATAAATCTTTGACCAACTCATTCAAGTAAACTTCCAAGTTGGTATATTCCTTGCTTAAATTGTATTTTACAGCGTCAGATGCATCATCCGGGGCCAACCCTTTCTCTTTTTCCCAGTCATCAGGCATACCATCCTGGTCGGTATCAGCCAATGAGCTTCGGGTCTCAATATATTCAGCCCATCCTTCCACATCCTTCTGGGTATCGATGAATCCGTAATCACTTCCATTCGAGCCATGGTACGTGTACGTTCCCTCGCGTGTCTCCTTTACAATACGGGTATCGATCGCATCACGTTTGTCAGAAGCTCCCGCATAGGCCAGAACAGATTCGTATGCATCCTTTGCCGACTGCAGATAAGTATAATCATCCGAAATCTCGACCCGTGAAGCTAACAGCAATCCTTTAGCCGGGACTTCGTCATTCTTGACAACAAACGCCGTAGAACAGGTATTGTCGGCATTGGCTGCCGCTATCTCCTTCTGCTGGCTGCTGGAAAGATCGGTACGTGAATTATCCATGTAATTCCCGGCCAGATAAAACATCCCTGCTACCCCTTTAGCCTGGTTGTTCTCTCCGTCATCGACATAGGCTGTAAAGAAACGGCAATGTACCTTTTTTGGTACCGCTACAGGACCCGGTTTATAATAATTGTTCAGGATATTATAAGAACCTCCCTGTGCACCGTATGCACCTTCACTGGCCCAGTTATAGACCACATTGTTGCACAATTCCACCTTTTCCATGTCCGCACGGTTCGAATAGCGGCTTCCGCAGAGACGTGGTGTACGGTTACTGTGATGTGCCAGCAGATTATGATGGAAAGTAGCCGGACTACCCCCCCACAAGCCTCCATATCCATGTCCTCCTTTGACATGGACCGAGTTGGTCAGACTCTCACTTACGATACACCACTGCATGGTAAAATCTGTATTCCCGTAAAAAGAGGCACATTCATCGGTACTCCAGCTCATGGAGCAATGATCGACAATGATGTTCTTCTTGCCCGGATAGGAACTCTGATAACCGTTCATCGCATCGTCTTCAGTCTTACACTCATCCCCCATACGGCAACGGATGAAACGGATAATGACATTATTGGCATTTACCCGTAACGTATAGTTTTTCAAGCAGATTCCTGCTCCCGGAGCTGTCTGTCCGGCTATTGTTATATCATCATTCTTTATCACCAGTTGTTTGGCCAATTCGATGACTCCGCCTACAGCAAAGACCACGGTTCTTTTTCCCGAAGCCTCCACAGCATGACGTAATGTTCCGACAGAGCCGTCATCTTTCAATGAAGAGACAACATAGACCTTGCCTCCGGCACCTCCTGCCGTATAACGGCCGGCTCCATAAGCACCGGGAAATGCGATAATTCTGGAACGGTCAGGAGCATCATACTCCGGAAGGGTGGAGGCACTGCCATCATCACCTGGTTTTTCAGGTATAGGATTTTCCGGATTGGCATCCGGAGTATTACCCAACTTGGGTTCATCACCTGAACACGAAATAAAAGTAAGCAGAAAAAAAGCGCATAAAACGCTTATACAGTTATTTGACATATTATTAATAATAGAATTAAGGAAATAGTTATCGGGTAAAGACAAGACATCTGAAATGTTTCTCTCCCTACAGAGAATCATTAAAAAAGGAGATATGTCAGGAAGACATATCTCCTTCTATTACAATACAATAACCTTATACGTTATTTTTTATACCAGCGCGGATCACCGCAATTGTCTTTACCGGCAAAGCTGTTATCAATGATAGTAAAGTCAAAATTAGCCGGATCCTGGAACAACTGTGCCTCTGTTCCTTCATAATCCGTCAGTCCGCTGAATTTATTGCCTGTGAAATAAACGTCACTTGTCTGGTATGAATTGTCAACAGTCACATTGCCTGAAGCACGGATACCTTTTGTCGTTTCGGTTGCCGTACTACCCAGAATTGTATTCTTGATGGTAACACCTTCGGAAGGGCCGTAAGAATCGCTGCCACAATCCAACAGATAATCACCGCTACCGATTACCTTACTTAACGTACAATCTTCAATAACCAGCGAAGTGAAGTTAGTATTCTTACTGTATACAAAACTCTTACCCGTATAGACGATAGTAGATTGGGTAAAGCGGACATTTTGAATCGTACCCTTACCGCTTCCGGCATCCACATGAACCAAACTGTATGTTCTGCTTGTAGAACCATATACCGTACATTTTTCGAAGATCAGTTCATTAATCATTTTGGCATCCGATTCCTTCATTCTGACAGGACACTGCTTGAAGTCATGAATAAAGCAGTTACTGAACTTGACGGTACCAACCGTAGCTTCAACATCCTGATTGATGATATATTCACCATACTCACCCGTCAATTCAACATTTTCAAAATTGACAAATGCATGTGTTCCTTCCAGATTGAAATTCTTGACTCCTACCACAGCCTGTTTATCTCCCGGCATACCGAAGAACGTTACAGACATTCCGTCAGGAATATCCAGAGTTTCTTCATTGTAATATTCGGCACCTGCTGCCAAAGTAACATTCACTGTCTGATAACCTTGAGCCAACAGATCTTCCAGAACTGCATTATTCAACGAATCACTTGCAGCCAAATTGTATGTAAAGTCCGCATCTGGAACCTGTGCTGTTGTTGTAAATTCGAGTACACCACGTTTGGTTTCACCCAAGTACAACGTAGCTGTATAAGAGGTCAACGGAGTCAGACCCGAAATTGTAGCAGTTCCGGCTGTTTTCTCATCGGCCGACAAGTTATAAGAAACGACTACCGCTCCATTGGCATCAGTAATATCGATTCGTTCTACATCGGCTCCAGCCTCCCAACGCAAAGTCACAGATTCAGCTTTCAAATCATTACCGGAAAGTGATTCAAAAATCTGCTCTGTCTTTGTCGTAAAACTATAGTCATCCAGATACGACCATCTGGAATCCTGCTTGCCGTCGGCTACGGCCTTCATACGCAAGAAATACTTTGTATCAGCCTTCAAACCTGTAATGACATACGGACTTTCAACAATTGAATTGTCTGAACCGTACACCACAGCATTAGAGCCACCCATCTCAATATCGTTATAAAGACTATCGGTACTGATTTCAATGATATAACTTGTAGCACCGGTTACAGTAGTCCATGACACCTCGGCAGTAGTAGCATCTTCCGACACAGAAATCTTGTCTTCCTGCACACTGAATACACGGTCGTAAGATTTGTCTACATCCCAATCATTACCATCGGTACATGAAACGAAGCTGAATGCAGACATAAGCATCAAAACTCCTGTACCAGCAATATATTTAATGTTTTTCATCTTTTATTCCTTTATTTGATTTGCAATGATTAATCTGTATATCCGTAAGAATTATGCAATGCTCCGCCAGCAGCAGAAATCGTGGTTGATCCGATCGGCAGCAGATAACGGTTGATAACTTCTACATTGTCCCCAACCAGACCGCTGGAAATGGAAGGAAGATTGATCTTCAGATTCTTCTGAGCATCATCCACTCTTTCTTTACCGAAGAAATCCTTACTGTCATCATAATCTTTATCAGATTTTCCTTCAGGCAGACCATACCAGGTGATACTAGACATGTCTATAGTAGTCTGTGCAGCATCCGAATAGTTGAAATAGATTTTCTCCGGATAACCGTTCACCTCATCCTGCATCTGAGAAACATAGGCATCTTTAAATTCATTGATTTTCTCAGCCAGCAGATTCCAACGGATCAGGTCAAATTTACGTACTCCTTCACCGGCAAGTTCCCACGCATTTTCATCGACGATAGCATCGAACATAGCATCTTTCGTTGCAGCGATTCCGTTAACATAAGCTTCGGCATCGGCCTTATCAGCATCGGCAAACGCACGGCAATGAACCTCCTTCAATGCCTGACGGGCTGTCAAACCGGCATCACCGCTATAGCTTCCGTCAGGACCAGCCAATTCGTTCATGACCTCTGCATACATCAGCAATACCTGAGAATAACGCATACGGACAACATTGATACCGGTCATCCATTTGGCATTACCTGTAGCAATAGCCGACTGACGCCATTCTTCATCCATCTTACGGACATCCCATTTACCAACATAAATTGCAAAAGGAGCATTACCGATAAAGCTTTCCTTAATAGCACCATTCTCTTCCTTCAACTGTACCTGTGCACAAGTAATGTCACGACGTTGGTCCTTCTTGTCGTACGACCAGAACAGCGGTGCAGTTACTTTCATCTTACCGGATGAATTACCTTTGGCTCCATAATAAGCACTCGCACCGTTTATACGGACACCGACAGTATAACCCAATTCACCGCTGACACCCAGTCCCATCGGTATTTCAAAGATATTTTCACGGTAAGTCTGATCAAGTTCACGCTGGTTCAGCAGATACCATTCATTCTCGAACGACGGATTCAGATTATGTGTAGAATTGGAAACTACTGCGCTCAAATGTTCCAATGCCAGTTCATACATTGCCTTACGGGTAGCGGCATCACAACGCTGAGTTGGATAGGTGGGATCCGAATAAGTAGCAGTTTCATAACCTTCTTTTGCCTTTTCACGGATGGCCCATCCCGCACGGGTCAAAGCAATCTGTGCCAGCAAGGCATGTGCATAACCCTTGGTTACATGTTCGGTAGTGTATGTAGAAACTTCACCGGCCCATGGCAGATACTCGATGGCCTCCTTCAAATTGACCATCAAAGTGTCCATGATGACATCACGGTCGGTCTTTGCCAGATATGCATTACTCAAATCAGACTGACTCGGTTCAAGTTTCATCGGAATATCCCCAAAGAAACGGATCAGATCCAGATAAAGCATGGCACGCAATGTCAGGGCTTCTCCCTTATAACGCAGCATGGTAGTCGCCTCAGAACCTCCAGCCGCAACCAACGGGCTGTTATTGACCATGTCAATAGCCAGATTAGCATTCTCTATGGCACCGTACATCTTGGTCCACATATCACTTAACTTAGACCAGCCCGGATTCGCATTATAGTTCATGTTACCACGTTCACTGGAAGAATTGACAGCATCATCTCCCAAGCCATCCACCAATTCACAATCGGAATTCAATCCCCAAATGATAGGAATTGCCTGTGAGTAAGTAATGTCATTTGTCAGGTCGCCATAAATCTTATTGACAGTCAGTCCTGTATAATAACTAGACTGAGATATGGTTTCAGACGTCAGGTCCGAAGGTGAATTCTGTTCCAGAAAATCGGAGCAGGCTGTTGTTGAAAGGACCCCGGCACCCAGAATAAACAGTTTTACTATATTTTTCATAAAATAATCTCCAAACTTAATATTGTTTTTTAGAATGTAACATTGATACCACCGACAAATGAACGGCTCTTCGGATATGCAGCATAGTCAACACCCGGGTTCATCGGATTCTTCTTACTGCTTGTATCCACTTCAGGATCTGCACCAGAATAATTTGTAATACAGTATAAGTTATAGCCTGTCACATAGATTCTGATTCTTTGGGCAAATACTTTCTTGGCCCATGACTTCGGCAACGTATAACCTACAGTAATATTATTGATACGCAGGAATGAAGCATCCTCAACAGCGTAGTCTGTCAACTGCATAGTTGAAACTGCAGCCGGATTATAGATAGCAGCATTCGCATTGATTTCATTCAGACGCGCAATCAAATTTTCAGCACCTCCGTAAGCTTCAATCGTATTGACACTAGGACGTCCCAGGTTCAGACCTGTACTCGGGTCAATCCAAGTATAACGGCCGTTTGCCAAAGAGAAATCGTTATTCAGGTTATAACCTTTGGCCGAACCGGTGTAGAATGACAAAGCCAACTTGGTACCGTTAATAATCTGGTTACCTACCGAATAATTGAAGAACAGGTTAAAATCAAAGTTACCGATTGTTCCATCAAAACCGAAACCACCGGTTACAGGAGCAACCGTATTTCCCAGTCTCTGTTTTACCGGTTCACCGTTCTCATCACATACCAACTTCAATGCACCCGGATACAAAGTACCACCGGTAATTGATTTACTGTTATCCTGGATACCGTCTCTCAATGCCCAACTGGTACCGTTCAGCACCAATTCACCGTTCGGATTAGATACCGGGTCATAAGCTGTAAAGAAACCGTTTGTCTTATACCCCCAGATTTCTCCCAGGCTACCACCTTCTTCCACACAATAGTTTTCATATTTGGCCAATGTACTACCAGCCCATGAATAAGACTGCTGCCACGGATTATCAGAGTTCAATTCATCAATCCGGTTCTTGTTATAAGAAATATTGAAATTGAAATTCAAACTGGCATTCTTCTTATCCAGCATCACAGCATTCAACGACAATTCGATACCTTTATTCGAGGTCTTACCGAAATTCTGGTACTGATAGCTGTAACCGGTATTGGACGGAATCTCAGTCTGCATAAGCAGGTCTTTCGTCGTATTCCAATAAACATCGACAGAACCCGACAGACGGTTGTTCCAGAAACCGAAGTCAATACCCAGGTTTCGTGTAATGGTAGTCTCCCATTTCAGTTCCGGATTGGAAAGGGTAGTTCCATGTTCCAACATAGATCCACGGTTTTCATCAAAGAAAGGTGCCTTCGATGTGTTTCCAGACAAAGAGAATGTACTGTACATCAAACCGGAGTTAATACGGTTATTACCGGCTGTACCGAAACTCAGACGCAATTTCAGGTTAGACAACCACTTGGAAGTGTTTTTCATGAATGCTTCATCCGAAATACGCCAAGCCAATGCTGCAGAAGGGAAAACACCCCATTGATTACCTTTAGCAAACTTGCTGGAACCATCGGCACGTACTGTCACTGTCATCAGATATTTATCCATCAATGTATAATTCGCACGTCCAAAGAAAGATACCATATTATCTTTAATACCAATATTGGTCTGGTTAGGCAATGCAGTACCGGCACCCATATTAGCCAGAACTTCATCAATAGTCATAGATGTAGGAAAAGCAACAGAAGTATTTTCCAAAGTCGTTTCCTGACTGCTGCTTACTTCATGACCTAACAGAACATTCAAACGGTCACGTCCGCCAAACATTTTCTTGTTATCATAAGTAATGGTATTCGCATTACGCCAGTTCTTGGTCACATCACGGTTAAATACTGCCTGCGGCTGACCGTTATAACCCAGTTTTGAATTCTGGACTGCGTCAGACGACCATACCTGATCCGTATTTTCATATTTCCATCCATAACCGAATTCAGAACGGATTGTAATATTCTTGAATGGCTTCCAGTTCAAACCTACGTTATAATTCTGATTGAGAGTAGACTTTTTCTTGTAAGTAGCAAGCAGACGTTCCAACGGATCCTTCTGAGTACCTGTATTATTTTCATCATCATCAGAATTGGAGGTCAGCGGATCAACAGGACGGAAACGGGCCGAATTAGCTACAATTGAATTTGCAGCATTAGATTCGTTTGTATCGGCACCACCACTCAATCCATCAATTGTAGTATAACTCATACGAGCATTAAAATCCAATGTCATCCATTTGCTCAATTCTGCATTGATCTTTGCATTGATGTTATCTTTGCTGTAACCGGATCCCAACATAATACTTTCCTCACCGTTGTGAGCGTAGCTTACATTATATTTGATCTGCTTACTACCGCCGCTCACATTTACGTTATATTGAGTCTGGTTACCGGTACGACCGAAGATTTCATCCTGGAAATCTTCACCTTCAACCGACTTCCAGATATCCAGATCCTGATAATTACCATAATCCGTAGACCCCAATTCGTGTTGATAAGCTACATAGTCATAAGGACTCATCACCTTAACCAACTTAGTTACCTTCTTGAATCCATAAGAAGCGTTGAAATCCACCTGAGTCTTACCTTCAGAACCACTCTTTGTAGTCACGATAATTACACCGTTTGCACCACGGGCACCATAGATAGCTGTTGAAGAAGCATCTTTCAATACGTCAATACTCTGAATTTCAGACGGAGCGATATCACTGATACTTGATACTGGGAAACCATCAACTATATATAACGGAGAGTTATCCTGCGACAAGGATCCACCCCCACGTACACGTATTTTCATCTCGGCATCAGGAGAACCTTCGGTGGTAGTAATGTTCACACCAGCCAGTTTACCGGTTAAAGCCTCTGCCGCACTGGAAACAGGAACCGCAGCAATCTTTTCCGAACTGACTGAAGCAACTGCACCAGTCAAATCACGCTTGTTGACTGTACCATAACCGATCACTACAACCTCATCCAGAGTCTCGGAATCCTCTTCCATGGTTACATTTAAGGTAGCTTGACCTTCATACTTGACTTCTTTTCCCTTATAACCGATATAAGTAAAAGACAATACATCCGATTTCTTTACCCCTGTAAGAATAAAATCACCGTCAATACCTGTAATGGTACCGTTCGTAGTACCCTTTACCAATACATTTACGCCGATCATCGGCTCTCCTGTCTTGTCTTTCACGATACCTTGAACCTGCTGTCCCTGCGCAAAAGAAACAAGACAAAACAAGCCCAACAAGAAAGTCAAAACATTTCTTCTTAGTTTTTGTTGATAATACATAAAAAAGATGTGTTTAAAATAGTGTCATTAAAAAAAATCCAAGGCGCAAAGTTCATTTTAAACACATCCTTCTATGTGTATTTTTTGTTTTTAGTTATATAATAATTGTTTTTATTTACAAGGATTCCATTCACTTGTTGTCGAGAAGACCGAATCTAGATTTATTTCAGACACTTCTTTATCAGACAGTTGCCGTGACCAAGCCACACGTCCTGATAAATCTGCTCCTTCTCCTGAATTCTTAAATTCTGCATAACGTGCAGTCTTTTCATTAGCTTTATTCCGCCAATTATCCCAACCTTGCGGAACAATGTGTTTACCCAACTCACAATTCATAAACAAAGTATAAGCATAAGGTCTCCACGGACGTCCTAGATAAACTTTACTTACAGAATCATCTGCAGTCAACCTGCATTTGTTGAACACGTAACCATACATGACATTCTGTGGTGTAGAAGCTGCAGTCACATAAGAATCGGCCTTACTATGAATGACACATTCCTCGAACCAGGCTGTAGACGGTCCGAATATAAAATCGGTAGTCCCTTCAATATAACAATGGTCAAAATAAAGACGGGTGCCGGCCACTCCGGTATAGACTGTATCCTGATTACCCAGAAAACGGCAATTGATGAAACGAAGACAATCACCCTCCGTATGCAGGGCAACCGCCTGTCCCAACCGGGGAGCATTGTTTTCAATCGTAATGTTACGGAAAGTGATATGGCTTCCCTCTACCTTAACCGTATAGGTGCGGAAAGTTCCCATACGGTTCATATTGGCATGATCGGCATGAGTAATAACCGTTTTGTTGACATCCTCACCTATAATCTCCACATTCTGGATCCATGAAGGAACAACCAGCTTCTCCTTATATATTCCGGACTTCACATAAATTTTCACATCAAAGTCCATAAAAGCTCTTATCGCCTCCAATGCCTCGGCTATTGTCTGGTAATCACCGGAACCGTCCTGAGCCACCACCAACTGGCGAGGTTCCGCAAAGCGCCTCTGTTCTTTCGGCAAACGTTCCCACTCCAATGAGGCCATAATAAACGGAGCGACAGCCTTCGGATCATTGTCACGGATCTGTTCATGGATATAATAGTCATAATCACCCGAACGATAGACCTTGCCGCCAAGGCCCGCAACCGCACATGCTTTCGTAATCGACACCAACCCGTTATCATCTACCTTAATGAACTCATTCAGAATCCCTTCGTATCCTTTCCGTGCAACCGAAAAATATGAAGCCGGCAGATAACCTTTGCGGATTCCTTTCAGCAAAGAATAGACAAACATGGACGAACAGGAAGACTCCAGATAATTGCCTTCATCACCGCTTCTGTCCATCACCTGATACCACAAACCTTCCGGACTCTGGTATTTCTTGAGCTGCTTGGCTATATTGTCGAATATGGCCAGAACCGAATCACGCCCTTCCTCATGCAAAGGGATATAGTCAAGCGCATCGACAATGGCCATAGCATACCATCCCAAGGCACGTCCCCAAGTATGGAGAGACTGCCCGGTAGACTTATCCGCCCACTTTTCAGTCTTACTTACATCGCAGGCATGCCGATACAGGCCAGTTTTCGGATCGTATGTATGCAAAGCTGCCAGCTTTATCTGTCTGATTACCTCCTGATAAGAATCCGGCTCATTATTCCGGAAAGCATATTCCGCCAGATAAGGTGCACCCATATATACTCCGTCCAGCCACATCTGATGCGGATAAATCTTCTTATGCCAGAATCCGCCGTCGGCGTTACGTGGCTGACCGTCGAACTGACTTCTGAACAGATCAAGCGCCTTCTTATATTTTTTATCTTTTGTCTGCTCATAAATACGGAACAGAATCTTTCCCGAATTTACACGGTCGAGACTGTAATCTGTCAACTTATATTTCTTTACCGTTCCGTCGGCATTTACCATCGTATCGGCGTAGGCCACTGCATAATCAAAAAACTTAGAATCACCATACCGGTCATAGACATCGAGCATAGCCCCCAGTTCCAATCCGTGACAATAATCCCACTTCAATGCAGGCTGGAAATCCAGCTGCCAGGACTCCGGCCAGCGCACCATTTCCGATTCGGCCATTCTCACCGACCACGGCTTCTGCTGTTCCACAATATCGGCCTTAGCCTGTATACCTCCAAACAGGAAGGCGAACATTCCCAGACACCCCAATACTATTCCTTTGTTTCCCATATCTTAATATTAAAGTTATTTCTATTGACAAATATAACAAATAACCCATGTAACAGATGTGGATTTTCTGTGCTTATAAGTAGATTAATTAACCACCTCTTATAATTATTGTGTGCGAACACTAAAAAAATTGTGTACGAACACTGAAAAAAATGTTATTAATTTGATTTAATTAAGATTTTAACACTAAATGAATTGCAAATTATAAGAAAACAAAGTACTTTTGATGCAAAACATTTTATTTATTAACCCTAAACCTCTATTTATAGAAAGACAAACAGAAGAATATGGAACAAGTTTTTAGTTATATCATCGGCCTGGGCGCGGCCGTTATGATGCCTATTATTTTTACAATACTCGGAGTATGCATAGGTATTAAATTCGGAAAAGCTTTAAAAAGCGGTCTATTAGTCGGAGTCGGATTTGTAGGACTCTCTGTCATTACAGCCCTTCTGACCAGTAGTCTGGGAGATCCACTGAAAAAAGTAACCGAAATTTACGGATTAAGTCTGGGAATCTTTGATATGGGATGGCCAGCCGCCGCATCTGTTGCCTATAACACATCGGTAGGAGCCTTCATCATTCCGGTATGTCTGGCAGTCAATATCGTAATGTTGCTGACCAAAACGACAAAGACCGTCAACATCGATTTATGGAACTATTGGCATTTTGCCTTTATCGGAGCAGTAGTTTACTTCGCAACCGACAATATCTGGTGGGGATTCTTTGCTGCCATCATCTGCTATATCATCACGTTGGTCATGGCCGATCTGACCAGCAAGCAATTCCAATCATATTACGATAAGATGGACGGAATATCCATTCCACAACCGTTCTGCCAAGGTTTCGTTCCCTTTGCTGTAGTCATCAACAAGGCATTGGATCTGATTCCTGGCTTCGACAAGCTCTATATCGACGCTGAAGGCATGAAAAAGAAATTCGGCATTATGGGAGAGCCTTTATTCCTGGGAGTTATCGTCGGATGCGCCATCGGTGCCCTTGCCTGTGAAAACAGCCGGCAGCTGGTTGACAATATTCCCTCTATCTTGGGACTGGGTATCAAGATGGGAGCCGTAATGGAACTTATTCCACGTGTCACGGCATTGTTCATCGAAGGTCTGCGCCCGATATCAGACGCAACACGTGAACTGATTGCCCGCAAGTTCAAGAACAGTGCCGGTCTGAATATCGGAATGAGCCCGGCTCTGGTTATCGGACATCCTACCACACTGGTAGTTTCCCTGCTGCTGATTCCGGTAACATTATTCCTGTCTGTCGTTTTGCCGGGCAACCAATTCCTTCCTCTGGCTTCACTGGCCGGTATGTTCTATCTGTTCCCGGCAGTTCTTCCAATCACAAACGGTAACGTCTTGAAAACCTTTATTATCGGTTTGGTAGCACTGATTGTAGGCCTCTATTTTGTAACCGACCTGGCCCCATTCTTTACCCAGGCAGCGAAAGACGTATACGAAAAGACCGGCGACTCGGCCGTAAGAATACCGGACGGATTCCAGGGAGGAGCACTGGACTTCGCATCAAGCCTCTTCTCATGGCTTATATTCCATCTGATGTACAATCTGAAAATCATCGGCTCCATCATTCTGGTTCTCTGTACTTTGGCTATGGCCATATTCAATCGGGGCAGAATCATAAAAGAAAGTCGCAACAATCAATAATATAAATAAACAATATAAAAACATAAAGACATGAAAAAATTAGCAATCGCAATGATGTTGGGTATCACCGCTTTATCAGGAAGTGCCCAGATTACCAGTTACAAAATCCAGACAGCATGCAATCCGCAGGATGTAAAAACCTACGATACAGAAAGATTGCGCAGCAGTTTCATGATGGACAAGGTTATGGCTCCAGATGAAATCAACCTCACCTATTCCATGTATGACCGCTTTATTTTTGGTGGTGCGATGCCGGTGAATAAAGAACTCACCTTGGATACCATCGATCCTTTGAAAGCCCCGTATTTCCTGTTCAACCGTGAATTAGGTGTCATCAACATAGGTGGTGAAGGTATTGTAACAGTCGACGGAAAGGAATATAACCTGAACTTCAAGGAAGCCCTCTATATCGGCAGAGGCAACCAGAAAGTTACCTTCAAGAGTAAAGATGCCAGCAAACCTGCCAAATTTTATCTGAACTCGGCTACAGCACATAAGGCTTACAAGACCCAATGGATTACTCTAGACGGACGTAAAGGCTCATTGAAAGCCAATTCATTCGCTGCCGGAAAGATGGAAGACAGCAACGACCGTGTCATCAACCAATTGATTGTAAACAATGTACTGGAAGAAGGCCCGTGCCAGTTGCAGATGGGACTGACCGAACTTAAACCGGGTAGTGTATGGAATACAATGCCGGCACACGTACACAGCCGTCGTATCGAAGCCTATTTCTATTTTAACCTTACTCCGGGTAACATGATCTGCCACCTGATGGGTGAACCTCAACAAGAACGCCTGGTATGGTTGGCAAACGAACAGGCCATCATGTCACCCGAATGGTCAATCCATGCAGCAGCCGGAACCAGCAACTACATGTTTATATGGGGTATGGCCGGTGAAAACCTGGATTATGGCGATATGGACAAGATTGAATACACAGAAATGAGATAAAACCCTAAAAATCTAATTTATAAACTTTTACCTAAAAAACTAATTCTATACAATGAGTAATGTTAAAGAAACCGGCGGAAAAATGACCAACTACCGCTGGGTAATCTGTACGATGCTGTTCCTGGCAACCGCCGCCACCTATATGGACCGTCAGGTCCTTTCACTGACATGGAAGGACTTCATCGCCCCCGAATTAAACTGGACCGATGCCAACTACGGTACAATTACAGGTGTCTTCTCTATCGTATATGCCATCAGCATGTTGTTTGTCGGTAAATTCATCGATAAGGTAGGGACTAAAAAAGGTTATCTGATATGCTTCGGCACATGGGTTGTGGGCGCTGCCCTACATTCCATTTGCAGTATCCTGACTAACGGAATCGTCGGTGGTGAATGGATGCTCACATTCGGCGCAGCACGTGAAAATCTGGCTATGCTGAAAACCGTGGGAAACACCGCTCTTGCCATATCAACCGTCAGTGTATGGTTATTCATCTTCATGCGCTGTATTGTTGCCATGGGTGAATCGGGTAACTTCCCTTCAGCCATCAAGATTACAGCCGAATACTTCCCGAAGAAAGACCGTGGCTTTGCAACCGGTCTGTTCAATGCCGGCGCACAGATAGGTGCATTGGTCGCTCCGTTCATCATTCCGGTTGTAGCCAGCAGCTTCGGATGGGAAATGGCATTCATCGTCATGAGCGGATGTGGTCTGGTATGGATGATTCTGTTCTACAAGGTATACGACAAGCCTCAGAAAAGCAAGCATGTCAATGCTGAAGAACTGGCATACATTGAACAGGACACCGTTACAGAAAACACACAGAAAAGCACAACTACAGATGACGGACCAAAAATCGGTCTTTGGAAAGCATTCACATTCCGCCAGACCTGGGCTGTCATTTTCGGACGTTTCTTGCCCGACGGCGTATGGTGGTTCTTCCTGTTCTGGGCTCCGGCCTATATCCGCGACGTGTACGGATATACTTCCGACTCAACCATGGGTAAGATGCTGATCTTTACCTTATACCTGATTTCAATGCTTTCACTGTACGGCAGCTATCTCCCGACCATGTTTATCGAAAAGAAAAAGATGGACCCGTACAAAGGCCGTATGAAAGCGATGCTGATTTTCGCCTTCTTCCCGCTGATCGGTCTGTTCGCACAGTCGGCAGGGAGCGTTTCATGCTGGTATCCTATCATCATTATCGGTATCATCGGTGCCGCACACCAGAGCTGGAGTGCAAACGTATACTCAGTAGTAAGTGATATGTTCCCGAAATCGGCAGTAGCAACCGTAACCGGTATCGGCGGTATGGCCGGTGGTGTAGGCTGTCTGCTGTTCAACCAGTGCTCCGGTCTGCTCTTCACCTATTCAAAGGAAACCAACATGTCATTCCTGGGATTCGAAGGTATCGACGCCGGTTATATGATTGTATTTATCGTAGCTTCTCTGGCCTATATGTTCAGCTGGATTATGATGAAGATTATGGTTCCTAAATATAAACTGGTTGAAGTATAAAATATCCGGAAACTGTAAAATCTTGATTCCAAGATATAAGATCTGAAAGCCAAAAAGAAATCCGGTCCGGCCACAAGCCAGACCGGATTTCTTTTTTCACTCTCCGGAACCATTCATTTCAAATGCTTCTGAATCCATTTCAAATGCCCGTATTCCGTAGCTTCCGAAGTCCAATGTTCATTGATAGGAGTAATAAGCGCCTCTTTCGGGCAATCCAGAATATTATAGACAATGTAACTGGTTGTAGGCGGACAGGTATTATCGTTATATCCCCACGTCATATACACCGGCACCTTGATCTGACGTGCAAAATTAACTACATCATAATATTCCAGCGTATTCAGGATGTCAGTTTTGTCCATACCCTTATAATTCTTGAAAAGATGGGGATAGCCTCCGGCTCTGCCCGCCTTATAGCCGGCCATGTCACTCAATGCCGGGTGGTTGGCCACACAGGCTGTCACACGCTTGTCCAATCCTGCTGTAATAAGAGCCAACGCTCCTCCCTGGCTTCCTCCCTGTACAATTACATTTTTACCGTCCCAATCGGGCAGAGAGGTAAGGAAATCGATGCATCTCACACAGGCCATATATACTTTCTTCATGTAATAGTTGTCACGGTTGTCTATACCATTGACCAGGTAATTGCCAAAAGCAGCCGAAATATCCTTAAAATCCTGCTCGGGAAGTTCCGGATTCAAACCATGGATTTCCATTTCAAGCCGGATACAACCTTCTTCGGCATAATAGATATGACGCTTAGGCTCCTTGATCGTTTTCACCCCCGCTCCCGGAGGACAGAGCACGACCGGGTATTTCCCTTCTGCTTTCGGACGGGTAAGATAGGCATAGACGTAATTCCCCGGACGGAAACACTGTAGCTTGACCAAATAACAATCGGCCTTTTCCGTCGAATATTCCGGCACATATTTCTGCGTATATTTCATCGGACATTTGGCTGCCTCAGCCATATTCTTTTCCCAGAACTGAGTGAAATCGGCCGGCAATTTCGTATAAGGCTGAAGCTTTTCCGGAGAAAAACCGACCTTTACATGATGACTGTATTTCTTGTCACCTATAGCAGCCGTCAGACGGCAATCCAGAAAACCGGGCTGTTTCATTGTCCCCATATCAATGACGGCCCGGCCATTCTTGAGAGTCACTTCACCGGTCTTCCCGTCGGACATCATGTCGGGGGCTATCTCGTAATTTACTTTCAACCCGTCCTGAGGAATACCATAGCGGTAAAACTGAACCTCCACTTCCGCTTTCTCACCGGTCTTATAAAGCCAGTCGGCATGATCGGGAACCGTTACCCATAACACATCACTCCGATAAGGGTAATTCTCGGCAGATACAGAGATATGCCCAAACATAATAATAGCGACCAATAAAGTCAGCACTTTCAATTTCTTTTTCAATTTCATGATAATACAGATTAAGGATTTAACTATTTAGATACCATTAGTTACAAATGTAACAAAAAAGAGAAAAACGACCTGAGAAAAAGAACTTCATCTTTTCACGAAAGACCTTCATCTTCCGATTAAAACAACTTCATCTTCGGACACAGACAACTTTATCTTCCGATTGAAACGACTGCGTATCCTGTAACAAAGAACTTCATCTTTCCAAATCCCTCCGGAAAGACATAAAGACAGAGGGTATTTTTCCCTTCGAAAAATACCCTCTACCTCTCTATCTAACAGCAGATCCGGTACAGCATCCGCCTTCAATCAATCCTGATAATAGACACGTTTCACACGGTTCGACACACTGGTCAATATTTCATATGGAATCGTATCCAGGAGATCCGACAATACGGTAACCGGCAGTTCGTCACCGAAAATAACAGCCTTATCGCCTTCCTTACAGTCGATGTCGGTCACATCAATCATACATACATCCATACAGATATTCCCTACATAAGGAGCCTTCTTACCGTTCACCAGGCAATATCCGTGTCCATTCCCCAGATGACGGTTCAGACCGTCGGCATAACCGATAGGAATAGCGGCGATACGCGAATCACGTTCCAACACCCCTTTACGGCTGTATCCCACCGTTTCATCGGCCGGCACATCATGAATCTGCAGGATGGTAGTCTTCAATGTACTGATGTTATGGAGGATGCGGTTTGTGAACGGATCGATTCCATACAACCCGATTCCCAGCCGGACCATATCAAACTGTGCCCCCGGATAACGCTCGATACCGGCCGTATTACAGATATGACGTAAAATCTTATGCGAAAATCCGGACTGAAGGGCAGCCGCAGCTTTTTCGAAGGTTTCGATCTGCCGCCGGGTAAATGAATCGAACCGTTCGGAATCACTTCCTACCAGGTGAGAAAATACGGAACGTGGAATGACAGCCGACTGGCGGTGCAGACGGTCTACCAACCGGGGCATTTCATCGGGAGCAAATCCCAGACGGTGCATACCCGTATCAATCTTGATATGAATAGGGAAATTGGAAACACCTTCACGCTCGGCAGCCTTGATCAGTTCTTCCAGCAGGTGAAAACTATAGACTTCCGGCTCCAGCTTATAATCGAACATGGTTTTAAAGGCCGTCAGCTCCGGATTCATGATAATGATAGAACTGCCTATACCAGCCTTACGCAAATCGGCCCCTTCATCGGCAACGGCAACCGCCAGGTAATCTACCCGATGGTCTTCCAGTGTCTTAGCTATCTCAAACGAACCGGCTCCATAAGCCGAAGCCTTGACCATACAGACCATCTTCGTCTCGGGTTTCAGCTTGTTACGGTAATAGTTCAGGTTATCTACCAACGCATTCAGATTGATTTCCAAAATCGTTTCATGTACTTTCAGTTCCAGCAGATCGGTAATCTCATCAAAATGGAAGGCACGTGCCCCCTTAATGAGAACCACCTCATTACGCAAAGACGACAAGACGCCCGATTCAATCAGTTCGGCTGTCGTACGGAAAAAGGTCTTCTCCACTTCAAAACGCGAAGCGGCTTCCATCAGCCCCTCACCTACACCGATAATACGATCGACACCCCGACTGTGCACCAGATCGGCCACCTGACGGTATAGCAGCTTGTTCGGCTGGCCACTTTCCAGAATATCCGACAAAATCAGCGTACGATGACGCTTCTTGTCCTCCGTACGTCGCGACATGAAATCGAGTGCTATATCCAACGAAGCGAAATCAGAATTATAACTGTCATTGATCAGCACGCATCCGTTCTTTCCTTCCTTCACCTCCAGACGCATGGCCACAGGTTCCAGTTTCTCCATACGCGCTGCAATATCCTCAGGAGAAACCATCAGATACAGGGCTACCGCCAGGCAGTTCAAGGAGTTCTCGATAGACGCATCATCAATGAAAGGTATACGGTATTCCTTGAAGAAACCCAGGTAACGGTATTTGATGGTAGTACCGCTTCCGTCTTTCTCTATATGCTCGATGAACAACGGACGTTCATTGTCCTTCATGGACCACGCTATTTCACGGGAGGTAAACAGAGATTTAGAAACGCAACTGCTTATCAGCTCATTATCACCGTTATAGACAATCACGTCACAATCCTTGAACAGCTGCAGCTTCTCCATACACTTATCCTGCAGCGACGGGAAGTTTTCCTGATGGGCCCCTCCTATGTTTGTAATGACACCGATGGTGGGTTGGATGATATGCTGTAAAGACTCCATCTCACCCATTTCCGAAATACCGGCTTCAAAAATACCCAATTCGGTATGCTCGTTCATCAGCCACACCGACAGCGGGACACCGATCTGTGAATTATAACTGCGTGGAGAACGGGTAATGACCTTTTCCGGACTCAGCAACTGATAAAGCCACTCCTTGACCACCGTCTTCCCGTTACTTCCGGTAATACCGATAACGGGAACCTGGAACTGTTCCCTGTGCCGGGCAGCCAGTTTCTGAAGCGCCTTCAGGGTATTCCCCACTTTCAGGAAATTGGTATGACGATAATGCGCCAGATCTTCAGGTATATCGGTTACCACGAAATTGCGCACACCTTTATTATATAGATCACGGATATATTTATGTCCATCGTTACGTTTAGTCTTTAAAGCAAAAAACAAAGTCTCTTCAGGGAAACACAACGAACGGCTGTCCGTCAAAATCCAATCTATCCTCCCTTCACTGTTCCCAAATCTTTCGGCTCCCAAAACAGAAGCTATTTCTTCAATCGAGCTTGACATAATATAATTTCATTTTGCACATCTAAGTAC
>ENA-OZHK01000067-OZHK01000067.1-human-gut-metagenome-genome-assembly--contig:-NODE-67-length-35718-cov-9.507501_pt1 | contig 35718 bp, 53 predicted proteins | sample MGYA00244048_ERZ653690 | MGnify/ENA primary metagenome ERZ653690 (study PRJEB26926, sample SAMN06165197) | human gut metagenome | biome: ENVO:00009003; feature: ENVO:2100002; material: ENVO:00002003...
GCGTCAGATGTGTATAAGAGACAGATGTAATATTATTACTAATTTAGTAATTTGTTATTATAACTTCTTTGAATTCTGCACGATTTTCATTTGTTACAGGCAGTAAGTTATGCCTGCTTATGTTTCTAATGTTATAATCTTTGTAAAGATTTCTGATAAAATCACAATCATTATAAGATAGTATAAAACGCCCTTTAATCGCCTTTAAAACGGCATTTAAACGGATATGGTCACCATTATTAAAGCTTACATATTTTTTGTTATAATAGCGTTCTGAGGCTACATATGGCGGATCTATATAGAACACAGCTTTTTCACGGTCATATGTTTTAATAAGTGATTCAAAATCCCTGTTTTCTATTATAACATTTTTCAGCCTTGCTTGATAAGCAGGAAGATCATCAATTATGTTGATTATCGTTTTCGCAGCTGTAGCAAACGAACTTCGATTACTGCCAAAGCTGCACTTTATAAGATATAAGTACCGGGCTGCTCTCTGTAAGTCAGACAGCTCAATTTTATTTTCAATCTCATAGCGATACTGATTAAATAATTCACGGGATTGAAGCCAGTCAATTTCAGACTGCAATTGTGAACAATTATACTTAATTTGACGATAAAGATTAATCAAATCACCGTCAATATCATTGAACACTTCCATTTGACCTTTGATTTTATTTTTTCCAAAAAGCACCCAGCCTGCTCCGCCGCATACCTCTATGTAACGCTCGCACTCAGCAGGAATAAGCGAAATGATTTGATTTTTCAGATGACTTTTGCCACCTATCCAGCCTATAAAACTTTTCATTTTGTACCTCCATAATATTAATGTTTGGGGCATTATTATGAAGGGAAAAATAATTTATTTGCTCTCGACCTCCGGCAAGCCTGCTATACTTGTAAGGACAGATAGAACACCTGCCAACGCACTGGTTGACAATACAACTGCCCAATCAACCTCTCTTATCATTGCTGTTGTGCCAATGGTTGCAATAGCTGTTTGAGCAACAGTCTTAATAGCACGCACGGCAGCAGCTTTTATCCATTTTTTAAAATTGTCTTTCATTGTTTTATACCTCCCACAAATTGATACCTTCCATAACCGCCCTCGCCTCAAGTACGGCAATATAGTCTGCCATTGATTTAATCTGCATATTATATGTGCTGCGTGGACAAGTCGGAACGAAAGATAGTTCTCCCTTATCCCAATTATCAAGCATTTTCTTCAATCCCTTATAACGGATTACTAACTGCTGATATTCTGCAATAAATCTTTCCTTGTAGTCCTCACTCACCATACCGTTAATTGTTTCTGCTAAAATCATAATAATTATTCCTCACTTTCGCAAATAATTTTTTTGTTTTCAAACTTTTTATATGCGTCAAGATACATTTCGCCTTTGTCACCATTGTACGTGCATTCGTAATACATCCCGTCGTGTAATGTTGTGCTGATAAGGCATTTGTGGTTTTGCAAAGTCTTACACGACCACACCACAAAAGTGTCAAAATCAGGTGTATCATCTGACTTATCTAAATGATTTAACACATACTTGTTTACCTCTGATACTGCAAGTTTAATAAAATTTGCATTTGTCATAATATTTTACCTCCAAAATTATGTCAAAGTAATCTGCACACCGTCAATTTTAGTGCCGAGAAGTCCTGCGTAACCGTCCTGATTACTGTCTTTTTCTGTATTATGCTGCCAATCCCAAAAGCCTGCACCCTGCTTACGCACTCTGTATGTAGCCTTGAAGTCGCTCACGCCGCTAAACTCGACCTGTACGGCATCAATGACTTTTTCCTTGATGCCTGCAAATCCGTTTCGATTATCATTGATGTTGTAACCTGTTACCCAAGGCAACCAGTCACCGTTGAGCAAGTGCACACGATAGCGAATTTTACCTCTTGATACCTTAAGAGCAATAGCAGAAATCGCCTGCTTGCTTCTTCCTGCTATGTTGCTAAGACCTTTTACTTCGCTGTACCATTTGTGATCAGCAAATACACGATAAGTCAGCGTTGGCTTTTCTGATGCGTTTTTATCAGCACAATTAAAAAGACTCTCATCATACACAATGTTAGTATCAAGCCTGCCGTTGTATCCATTAACACGACCTGTTGAACTATTCTGCCAAATATCACAGTCAATCTCTGCTTTGTCATTGTACTGTGCAAGCCAGATACTGTACTTTTTCTTTAATTTATCGTAATCGAGATAATTATTAAACCAATTCAGATTGGCATATACACCTGCTCTGTAGTTACTTTTCTTGATTGTTTCGCAAAAGCGTTCCGCAATTTCTGTAAGTTTTGCTTTGCCGAGTTTAGTTTGTGAATTATCTTCCAAATCATAATAAATCGGCATATCAAGAGATTTGTTATTAATGCATTCAAGGCAAGCCTTTGCCTCTTTTTCTGCATCACTAACACTGTCGGCATAACTATACCAATACGCACCAATCATAAAGCCTGCCGCTTTAGCGTTACGATAGTGGCTTTCAAACATACTGTCTTTCTGACTTGCTTCTCTGCCGTAGCCTGCTCTTATAATGACCGCTTTTATACCGCTGCTTTTAAGCTGTGCAAAGTTAATATTCTGCTGCCACTCTGAAATATCAACAACAGTTACAGATTTGCTCATTTAATATACCCCATTTCTTTGTAATATTTTTTCTCTTCCTCAATTTCGTCATCGGTAATACTGTCAATTTCATCGTCAGACACACCCATTACAGACTTAATCTGTTCTCTGTCTGTGTTATATGCCAGTGCTTTGATAAGCTGTCTTTTTTTCTGTTCATTCATAAATAATTACTCCTCCGTCTTTTTATTGATTGCTTCTGCAATCTTTTTGTTGTCATCAATCATCTGTCGCATAATCACAAGTGCTGCATCAACAAGTTTTGAGAAAACACACCAAGGTATTATCTTAGTAATTGTTGGATACTGTTTAACGGCAAGGTCATAAGCATATCTGATCTTAAGTTTACCGGTACCACTTCCAAGGTATTTTTCAGCCTCAGAAACAGCAAATACAAGCCAGTTCCTGAAACTTTTAAACCTCATCGCTGCCACAATTACAAGAATTACAGCCACAACTGCAATTATGTAGAATATAATGTCACTCATTATCTATCACCTCCTCTCCGCAATCTTCAAAGCTATCCTGCTCAGCAGAATTTTTTATTTTCTGCTTATTTTCAACTGCCGATTTAATCAGATATGTAACAATACCGCCTGTCATCGGCAAGCCAACATAAGAAAATAAGCCATCAATATTAACACTATCCGGTGTAAGTGTTAGCTGATAGCCTGTTATAATAGCTCCATAAATAGCGACTGTAAACCAAAGAACTACCATTGCTACAATAATAACTTTTGAATACTCTCGCCAGGATGTTTTGTGTTTACTTGTTTTTTTCTTGTTCATTTTTTAGCCTCCAAGTTGTCTGATAATAAAGCCAATTGCCGCACTCACAATGGCCGTAATCGCATAAGCAATCACACTACGCCACTTTTCGCCATCTCGACTTTCGAGCTGCTGTAAGCGTTTACCTTGCGATTCCTGCTCTTTAACCATCAGCTCAATACTTTGAGCAAGTTTTTCTACTGATACAGTTAAAGATCCGATCTGTTTTGTGTTCTCTTCAAGAATTTCAAGACGTTTATTCTGCCTTTCGTTTTCTTCTTGCAGTCTTGCTTTGAATTCTTCATGCTCTGCTCTTGAAATAGGGCTGTCCATATGTGTTATACCTCGCTTTCATTTGATGATGTATCATCACTCTACCTCGTTTCCGTCAACTGTAACTTTCCAATCACAACGCTCCGCAGGTGCAGAATACATCTTTTTGACTTCTGAAATATTAATACACTTTTCAATATTAACAGTGTTTGGAGTATCAGAATATGCGCCCTTGAGAGTTCTTGCTTGGATTTCCGTTCCACCAAAATCACAATTTCTGATTGTAATATTCGAGCCTGTTTTCATATGTAAGCCGAAGCTGCTATTATCTGCATTATCGTGATTTTGATAACCTATCGTGCAATGCGTAGGTATGATTTTACAATTTTCAATTAAGCCGACTTCGCCAAAGCTATGACCGCAACCAAAAACTGGCACTGTTGTTTTATCGGCATAATCTACGCAATCAGCACGACCGCCCCACTTAAAAATACAATTTGCCACAACCCAATTTGTCGCATAGCCTGTGCCGCCGCTTTCAAGGTGAAGAGCATAACGGATATTTTTACAATCAAAAGTGAATCCTTTAATGTGCGTATGAACATTGAGGTCAAGATGGAACGGGCATTTTTTGATTATATCTTCTGACTTCAATGTAGACTTATCAAAACCTGTCGCACCGTCCCACTTAATTATTGTAGCCTGTGGATTGTATATATTTTCAGACTCGTAATAAACATAGTCTTTCATCATTACACCACGATAACTTACAAGCCCCACATCGGACAAACCTGCGTATCTATCTTGCAGATTTGTATATGTGCCTTGTGCAACGATGATTGTGTAGCGATTATGATAGTTGTTGTCTGTTATACTATCATTAGCAGACAGAATAGAGTTGAACTTTGTAACACCAAAACCGTCTGTATCTTCGTCATAATCATTCGAAACATACAAGTAATGCATAGTATAGTCGGGAGCTTGATACAATTCTGGCTTAATGCTTGACTTAATTAAATCGGGATTAGCATACGCTGTGCTTTTGTTGTTTTGCTCAATCTGCAAGTTACAAGCATTGTCTACGATTCTATCGGTAGCAATTGCTACTTTAATTGCGTCTATGATGATACTTGTAGTTGCCGTATATGTAGCAACTGCATTCTTGAAAGCACTAACTTCTGACAAGAGCCACGATGAGCTGATTACCTTCTGACTATTCGCAGGATAGAACACACAACCGCTGTTTGCAATATTAGCAAAATTCTGCAACGATAAGCAATACGCTTTGCCTTGTTCAAGAGTAACAGCACGCTTGAGTTTGAGATAGAAATTAACCGCAGCGGTAGATGTGCCGCTTAGTGTTATTTTGTTGTTGCTGACTGAAATTGTAACGCCGTTTGCTATCTGTTCTGTGTCCTCAAGCGATGTGAGATTAATGCTTGTAGATGTATTGAGCAAAGAGTCTTTTGCTATCATTTTTGCAGATGCGGTTTCAATTGCGGAATTAACATCATTTTTGGTTGCTAAATTTGCGCCTGTTGGTTCATATTTAGATTTTGTATTTATTACTGACTTGTTCACAAAAACGCTGAAATGCTGTGTAGTTAGAATTGTATCATTTTCGCTTAGCACAAGCTCGCACTGCATCATACCTGCGAGCTGTAGCATTGATTTCGCAAGAGTGATTTTAACCGCATTGTCTGCAACTATACAAGGCACATTTTCAGCGACGATAACATTATTCACAGTTGCGTTAAACGCAGCGGTAACGCTTGAAGATAGCGCTACCGGTTGTGAATCAGCATATAGCTTACATTCAATGATGCGTGATTTGTCGTCATTTTGAGCGACTATTATACTTTCGTAATTTCTGTCTTTGTATACATCAAGATTAAGTTTGTATTTTACATTCAATTATGTTCACCTCATTTTACGAAATCAGATAGCTTAGTTTTGAACGAACCAAGCTCAAGCTGTTTATACCGTTCTCTAAGCGTATCATATGTAGTTTTGACTATTTTGGATTCCGCTGCGATACTGTCACTTAAGATTACTGTAACAGTATCGCAAAGATTAAACTGTTGCATATCGTCAAGGACCGCTTCTACATCAACTTTAATATTGCTCTTGATCTCGCCGAGTTTATCCCCTCCTATATAAGCCGTTGCTGCTATTCTGCAAGTGTTTTTGACAAATTCGTATCCGTCGCCTGTCGAAGAGTTGACAATTATTCCGTTAACAAGATTGTCAGGAACTGGATATACACTTAGTTTATTTGTTTTTGATTTTTGTTCAAAAATCTCATAAGGGTCAGCAATTATCTGTATGTCTTGCTTTGAAAATTCATCATAAACAGTAGCATAAGCACACACATGGCTTATTGTAGTTTCGCTCGACTGTGTTTTTTCATAGCTTGAGATGTTATCACCCCATTTAAGTCGATATGCTCTTTTTTTGCCTCTGCTTTTTAGAAATGAAACATTGAAGTTATTCCACTTGTATTCACCGTGAAACAAATCAAGTAAGCTGCCTTCTGCTCCGCCAAGAAAATCGCCGAGCGTGCAAACTTGAGTAAAGCCGAGCTTGATGTTTTTTCTGTCCGTTATATCTGACGAAAATACATAGTTGTTGTCAAAAAGAGCATCTAAATTTTCGTAAGCCTCCGCAGGTGAATAGAGTTGTGCTGATGTTTCGCCTGCGGCAAGAATGTTGTTATAGCAGTTATGTTTGATGTGCTTCGCTTTGATACTAAGCACATTGTTTTTTTCTACTACCTCGTAGATTTCAAAAAATTGTGCTTCGTCTGCTGGGTTTGGCTTTGCGTATATATAATTTTGTACAACAGCACTTTCGGCACATTCGGAGTTTTTAACAACGCTTGCACTTAGTGTGTAATCTGCGTTGCGTGACTCTTCGACGGTACATTCTGTGCAACCGGTAAGCCTGCCGAGGTAGTGCATTGAGTTGAGCGATAATATTCTGCTTGTCGTTTCGTAGATTAAAGGTATCATAAGCGCCTCCAATTTGGCTCAAGTGTAAGCGAACCAATAACCTGATTGGCGATAATCTCATTCTCTCCTGCTTTAAATTGCTGCGGCAAGAGAGGTGAGATATAAGATTTAATGCCGTTCTTAACAGAGTAATACTGCATATTTTCACCGTCAAGGACTGTGTAATCTGCGTTAATTGAATTTTTTATAGATAGTGTTTCCCCGTTTATCGTTAGCGTTGCAGAAGCACCCACACCCGTGAGCTTGTAAAGCGGATTTGACGGCATTCTTTCAGGGTTGAGTAAATTTAGCTTTTGACCGCTAACAAGGTTTATAGGCTCTGTCTGTGCGTACCAATACGGCTTACGACTGAATTTAACGGTAGTTGTGAGATATGAAGGTAACTCACGCTGAATTGTGTCAAGGTTAGTCACTACAGCATAGCAATAATAGCCTTTGTTATATGTGTCCTTGTATGTTTGATAATTGTTAAATTCAGTCAGCCAATCTATAATTTTATACGCAAGATATTGAGCAGTTGTGTGAGCAAGCAAAGGCATTAACGCTATTTGAAGTTCAAACTCAACATTCTTGTAGCGTCTGTTGTCCTGCACTATATCACCGCTTCGTCCCGGAATTGATATAAGCTCAAAATCACGCTGGGCAACAGAGTGATAAGGTGCATTAACTATACGACCGCCGAATTGACTAAGCCATTTGCCATTATAAAAAAAGTTGTGCATCAGCTAAACACCTTCCTTTTACTTGTAATTTCCGCTGCTAATCGCTCAGATAATCTTTCCGCAAGACTATCTATATCCGAATCACTATTGACCGTTACGCCGCTAATATTCACATTGATGGCAATGTTAGTCGTTGATGATTTGTCTGTGCTGTCACTCCTAAATGGATTTGTACCGTCCTGCTTGGCTTTACGATATTGTTCAGCCTCTTGTGCTGTCAAAACCGCTTCGCCTGCATCCAAATAAGCGAGGTACTTGTCGTTCGGTACATAGTCGATACCAGCACGAAAACGGGGGAGAGTGACCTCTGGAATGTGCGGAATTTCAAGTCCTGCCCACTCAATTGCCCAATTGATTCCGTCAAACAGACCGTTAATCATTCCGATTGCACCGTTTATTATGAATTCAACTGCGTTTGGAATTAAGTTTAGAACATTCTTGAATATTTCTAAAATGCCGTTCCATGCTTTATCCCAATTTCCTGAAAAGACTCCGTCTATGAAGTCAATCAAACCGTTGAAAATTCCCGTCAAGCTTTCAATCGCACCGCTTATTCCTTTGATAGCTAATCCGAGTACATTGCTGAAAACATCTGCAAGAATTTCAATAACTGGAGTTAAAGCAGGTAGGATAGCGTTGAGCAGCATTGATAATAGCTCAAATAGCGGACTTAATGCGTCTGTCAATAAGTCGAAAACGGGTGCAAGAGCCTCGAAAACGGGCTGTAATGTTTCACTTAATATGCCTGCAATCTCGTTAAAAACAGGGATAAGCGGCTGTAACAAGTTATTGAGCAACTCTGCAAGTTTGACTATGAGCGGTGCAATAGCTGTTGAAATAAGTGCTGCGAACGGCTCTATTAACTGCAAAATCAAGTCGATAAACGGCTGTACAAGCTGAAAAATAGTGTCTAACAACGGCATTAATGCGTTGAGAATTTCCATAAACGGCGGCAAAAGCTGTTTGATTACTTGTACGAGAACAGGTAATAGTGTTTCTACGAGTTGAACAATTATTGGTGCTAACTGCTCCATAAGTTGAGCAATATACGGCAGTAACTCCTCAATTAATGGCATTATCTGCTCAAGCATTGAAACAATAATCGGAGCTACCTCTTCGCAGATGTTAATTAAAACAGGCGCAAGATTATTTGCCACGCTCTCAATCAATGGCGATAGCTGCTCAAGGAGCTTGCCACCAAGACCGATAAGAGAGTTAAGAACAGGCTCGGCGACAGCACCAATCTGAGCCATAGTGTCAGATAGTTGCTGATGTGCCCTGTTAGATTCCATTACATCGCCGTTTGTTTTTTTATACTGAGCAGAGGCATCCGAATACAGGCTTGTGAGGGTTGATGTGATTAACTGCTGTCTTTCTTGTTCTGATGAGCATTTAGCAAGTTTTTCATTAAAAGCATCCTCAGATACGCCCATCCAGTTAAGAACATCAGCAAGCGGACCTGTTACCTGTCCGACTTTTGCGGTTTCGTTCGCCGCCTCTGTCAAACCCTCGATAGGCAAGGAATCACCGAATTGACCGTAAACACCTGTGCAGATTTCTGTCCAAGATTGCAAGTCTTTTGTAGAATTGCAAAGCAGAGAAAGATGATTTGCGGCTTCTGTCGCTTGTCCGCTGTCGCCTACTACGGCATAAAGGTCGGAATATGTTTGCTTTGCGTCTGCAGCTGAAAATTTGTTTGTAGTAAAAGCTGTGTCAAGCTTGCCCATTTCCGTCCGATATTCTCGCGTGCTTTCTGCGACAGAGGACAATGCTCCTACACCTGCCACCGCACCGCCTACCATAGCAGTTCCCCATTTAGCAGCAGTTTTGATTCCATTTCCGAGAGTTGAAGCAACACCCTTGCTTTTCTTCTCTGTCTCTGAAATGGATTTGTTTGCTTCATCGTTATTAACGAAGATTGAGCCAAATATCTTAAAAATTTCAACTGCCACGCACTACACCTCCTCCCATTTGTAGCGATTGAGCATTTCTTCAACACGCTTTTCAATTTCGTCTGTATTGACTTCGTCCTGTGCAGTTGACTGCATTTTGTCGTCTATACTATCGACAAAATCTTTGTATGATAAATGAGTGATTTGACCAAGGCTCGTTAAGATATAAGCCTTGTATTTCATTTCCTCATTTTTCGCATTGATTTCAACTTCAATGATTTTGAGTATGTCAGCAAATGACAAATCTTGCAATGCTGTAAGATTGCCGCAGCAGTATTGCAAGATTAACTTATATGTGTTTATGTCAATGCTGAGAGCGAGGTAAAAAAACTTTGAATATCATTCTCTGCAATAATATGCTTGATGTCTGCAATTACCTCTGTAATGTCCATCAAACTTGCCTGTTCGGGGGTAATATCGCCTCTGATGTCAGCATAGAGTGAATAGAATTCGTTTTCGACTTCCTTGCTTGAGAGTGATGAAATCATAGTGACGATAAACTCAAGACCGACTTCCTGTGCGTTTTTCTTGTCCTTAATTTTAACGTTCTTGGCGAACTCGACAATTTCATTTTTTAAATCTGCTGACTTAATAATACGAGCCACCGAAAAAGCGTCCTTTAAGCCTAATTTTCTCATTGATTATACCTCCTCTGCAACCGGTTCCCAAATCACGAACGGCGGTTTAACATCTTCTGAATCGTATGCAGTTTCATCGCTGTAGCCGTAGAACTGCACATCAAACTTGCCGTTATCTTTATCCGCAACGCCCATTGTAAGACCGCCCTCATTCAGACCATTAAAAATCTGAATGATTACAGGCTTATTCTTACCTAAAAGGCAGCCTACCCAAGTGATATTATCTGCATAATCGGAATCAATGAAATAGTTTCTGCCTTTAATTCCGTGATAACCTGCAAGAGTTTCTTCGTCTGTTTCCGCTGCGCCGAGAGCGTTACATATATTTCCCTCTGTAACTTCTGCAACTGTTGCTTTTATGTAAGTTTCCCAACTGTCAATAAGAGCGTTTCCTTTAACTCTTGATTTTACACCGTCAAACTCAATATTTCTTATCGTAGGCTTTGCTGAAAATTCTCCGCCTTTGATTGTGACTCCAAGGCATTTTCCTGCAGCTTTTGCTGTAACATAAGTGTCTTTATTAACATCATAGTTTTTAAAAAACACACCTGCGTCGAGCAGCATATTATCGAGTGTTTTGCTTGTAAAACCCGAGTAAGGCTTTACTTTTCTTACTTTTGCTGTGCCCATTATTTTTCATCCTTTCGTTTGTACTCTCTTAATTCGAGAGTGAACATTATTCTCTTAATAGACTTATCTGTTTCGTCTATGTACTGCCTATCGTCGCTTTTATAGAATTTGTAATAATTTTTTTCATGTTCGATGATAGCTAAGCCGATTTGCTCATTTATCTCATCTGCAATGCTGTCGATTTCGTCGGTTGTGTTTCTGTCATATAGATTGCAAGTTACAATAAACTTGTTATACGGTTCGTCTGTATATATCTGCTTGACATCGTAGACCAAACGAGGAAAACCACTATCAGCTTGCCGGAAAAAATAAAGAGGGGCAAAGCCAAACAGCACTTCTTTTAACATTTTTTTAATGCTATTCACCTTGATAATCCCCCTCCTTGATTAAGCTCTCGGCTTCTTCTGTGCCGATACCGCTCAAGTATTGTGATTCAATTTTAATTATGTCAGAGATATTATCTTCCGCTGCGTTGCTAAGTGCTCCGATTTTGGGAGATTTACTTGTACCAATTTCTTGGTACAAGCCGTAAAATCCGCCCGGCTTAAATCCGACTTGCAAATCTGGTACTTTCTGTTTGCTTCGCACCCAATATTGCGTATTTTTCGCTAATCGTCCCGTCCTGCGTTTTATTTTCTGCTTTGTCCGTTTACATACCAACTTGCCGACATCACGCAGAGCGGCTCTCTCAAGCTCTTTGAGAGTGTATTGTAGCCTTTCAACATTGCTTATAAATTCAACACCGTTTTTCGTTATCTTAACCGCCTTAGGTAGTGACATTATTTTCACCTACCACATCTGTAAGATACAGCTCAACTCTTTCAGAGTTCTTAATCTGAAAAGCTCTGTATATCTTGAATTTCTTGCCTTCAAGATAACAGAATTCTTCGTTGTTGTACTCAAATGCATTAATTACTACAACACACTCGGGTTTTAATCCATTTGCTTGAGCTTGGAAAAATTCAGATTGACGCACGAATTTCTGAATAGCATATACAGAGCGTTTTTTCTCTGCATATATAATCTCGTTGAGGTCATTAACAGACTGTTCAACTTTTTCAACAAGTTCAATAATCGTGTCACTATTCATAGTTCTGCACTCCTCTTGCTGCCATCGCATTTCTTAATTTTTCGTACTGAACTGACCAGTCACTATCTGCTACAGTCGAAAAATAAGCTCTGCAATAGAACTTTACCGCTTGATTGACAAGGGCGGAGTTTTCGTGCTCGATGTCAACTCCTGCCCCTCGCATGTCAAGCAAACAAGCGTCAATCTCGGCTGAAATCTCATCATCAAACATTGTTGTTGTAATTCTAAGTGCCTTTTTCACCTCTTGAATTAGATTACTTTCAGCCATAGCTTTTCACTCCTTATGCGCTCTTTTTAACGAGCTTTACAAGACTGTGAGTATCCACGACCTTACCGTCTGCAAGCATTACTGCTTTAATAACAGTGTTGTCCGTTTCGTCTTCTTCGTATTTCTTGACGCTTACACCCATTACTTCGTTAAAGATGTAATCCTTGAGATTAAACATCATTGCAAATGTTGTGTCTGCTGAAACTGTATCTGCATATGAATCCATATAGCCATCAGTTGGGATGACAGTACGACCGAAGAGCGAAAGCGACGGCTTACCATTAAGGCCTTCTGACATACGAGCAACAGGCTGCCCGTTGCTGTCTGTGATGCCCATAAATGAGAAGAATGACTTTTTTGTCATAAGCCACACAGCGTCATCATATGCGGCAGGAAGAGCCGCCTCGGCAGTGCAAAGTGTTGAATAAGTAAGTTTACCTGTCTTTGCTATTTCAATAGTCTGACCTGCGGGAGGCGTGCAGGTGAGAATACCTGTCGGAGAGCCTGTGCCGGATCCTTTAATAATCGCCATTTCGACAGCTTTTACAATAGCGCTTTTAATTTGTTCAATAAACTGCGATTCGAAAATATCAAGTGCAGTTTTTGTCATAAAGAGTGAAAATGCTACCTTGCATTCGAGCTTATAGCCGGCAAAAACGACTTTGTCTGTTGTTACTTGCTGCTGGTCTGAACCTTTTTCCTCATCAACCCAGCTCGCTGTCGGTCTGATATTTTGTGTAGGAACAAGAAGTGCGGTCGGATAAGCTGTCTTGAATACTCTTGCGTAAATTTCGCCTACCTTTTCAAGTTCAACAATCAATTTTTGATACATTGTCGTCGGTACAATTGCCGCCGCAGTACCTGATGTTGTCTGTGCCGCTGCATTTGCAAACTTCTGCGGCACCGGTACGCCGTTCTGAATATAGTTAGCAAACGCTTTTCTGTATTCTACGCTTGAATACATATCTGTTACCTGTTCACCCTCACCTGTGAGGTCAATGTTTGTCTTGTGATTTTCAAATGGTGCAGGCATTTTGATTCCCTCCTCTGCGTTTTTGTTTGCCTCGTTTACAGCAGAGTTTTCAAAGTCACTATCGAGCTTGTCAATCTGCTGTGTAATTTCTTTTGCCTCTGCGAGTTTATTCTCTGCAATGAGCTTTTTCGCTTTGTCGTAAAGAGCATTTCTCTTGTCGAGATATTCCTTTTTGTTCATTCGTTTTCTACTTCCTTTCGTTTAAGTAAATCGATTTTTGCTGTAAGCTGCGCTTTTTCGTTTCTCATCTGTTTGACAATTGTGTCAGGGATAAGACCGTTAAGACTTGCTGCAAGTTTAACTTCTTTTGACCTGTTTGAATATTCAGCAACCTTGTCAATAAAACCTTTTTCGACTGCTTCGTCAGCAGTAAGCCAAGTTTCATCATCCATAAGTCCGATAAGTTCGTCTTCTGTCATACCTGTTTTAAGCCTATACGCTGTCGCAACGGCTTTGCTCGCTTTGAGCAATACGCCTGATTCGTGTGCCATATCGTTGTAGTCGCCTGCGGCATAACTTGACACATTATGTATCATTAGCATACCCGTAGGTACGATTTCAGAGCTACAAGCACAAGCAATATACGAAGCAGCCGAGGCGGCAAAAATGACCTTGATTGTAGCCTCGCTTTTGGCAAGCATATCGTAAATTTCAGAGGCGGCAAAGATGTCACCTCCTGACGAATTGATAACGACTTGCACATTATCATCATCCGTAGCATCATCGAGCTGTGAACGAATATCGGCAGGGCAGCAGTAATCTATTCCAAGCCAATCATAAATCCACTTATCATCATTCGTAATGATAGGGCCTTTGATGTCAATTATCTTCAACACTGTTTTCACCTCCTTCAACCGGAACTGTATCCAATCTTCTAAGCGGAGTATCACCGCCCGGAACAGGGGCAAGTCCAAGTGATTCTCGCCATTCGTTTGGGAGCATTGCTCCACGGTCAACCATACCTGCAAAGTTTAGCTTTGTTTTTAAACTTGCTGATTGTAAGTTAAACGAACCGACTGCTATATAGTTTCCACAACCTCGCTGTCTGCGTGTGAAAAGTTTTCGTGTAAGTTCGTTTTTTAGTTGTACGATTTTGGGCGAAATAACAGCGTCAAAATAAGCATTTTCTTCGTCTTCGTCTGCTGTTGATGTGATTATCTTTTCGTTAGTGTTGAATAATTCAAGAATTCGTTGTTTGGTTCTGTCCATTTGAAGTGCGTTTGGTACATAGTCATTCGGACTAATTTGTGTAGCATCAACTTTAGAGTCAACCGCTGCAACGCCAACAGAGCTGTTGCTTATATCAAGATAATTTTCTGCGAATTTTTTTGCATTGCTTTTCAAATCTTCGGGGCGAAGTGCAGAAGTGTATTTTAGAAGCCATTTCACAATACCTGAATTGCGAATAGCGTTGATAATGCCCCTGTCAGTTGTTTCAGTTATTTCGAGCAGGGGGGCAAGAGCCTTGAATTTTCCGCTGCCAAAAATCTCGTGCTCTCCGTAGTCATCACGCAAATGTATAACATCTGCGGAGTCAAAGCGGAATGTTTGAGCGTTTCCGACAATAAACTCATACACCAGGTGCCCTTGGTCATCGTAAAGGTCGTTAACTGACTTCGCAGGAATTAAATACAATTCAATCGGCAAACCGTTTTCATCTCTAAGTATCAGCCAAAATGCATTACCTGAAAGCGACAACTGAACGCTTGTTTTATACAAAAGCATATCCATAGTGGTGTAAGGGTTAGGCTCTTCAAGCAAAAATTTAATATATGGTTCAGGGTTGATTACTAAATCTTTGCCCGAGTCTTTGTAAATTTCTCTGATATGTTTCAACTGCAATTTTGAAAATCTCAAAGCCTGTGCATTGACACACGCTCGCACTGTATCAGAATCATATGCCTTGTTGCCCCACAGAAAAAAATTACTATTATTCTGTGTAACAAGTTCTACTCTCGAAAAGCCCTTTGAACTTGTTACACGCTTAATGAAATTACTGAATTTTCCCATTTGCTCACCACCTTAGAAATTCGGAATTTCCGAATTTTATATAATGCTTAAATATTCATCTTCGTTCTCGAAAAAGACTGTATAAGCGTCAAGCAAAGCCGCTGTGCCGTCTATTCGCTTAGTAGCCTTAGATGTTTTAATAGGCTGAATATTGCCATTTCTGTCTTCGTCTATGGCTGTGTTCGCTAAACACCACTTATCAATCGGGTTATTGTTATACACTATTCTGTCCTTGATAAGATCAGCTTTAAGAGCTTTCATCGGTGCAGATAATGTACGCTTGCCTTGATGCACAGCTGTCATTATTGACGGTCCGAAGCAATCAGTCATCTGATTTACCCACATTTGAGCCGACCACGCATCATAGCCGAGTTTCCAAAGATAGATGTCTTTTTCGTCCTGCAATTCTCTGAACCAATCCGTAACCACACTCGGGTCAATCTTGTTTCCTTGACAGGTTCGCATATATCCTTGTTCAATCCACTTGTCATATGGTATTTTGTCCTCGATAACCTTATGCTCAACAAGGTCGGCGGGTATCCAATACATTGACAGCACATAAATGTGTGTGTCATTAGGAACGCAAAAAATCATTTTTGCCGCTGTTAAGTCGGTGGTGCTTGAAAGGTCAGCACCGCCAATGCCATAGTTTGGTTTTAACTCAGCTATATCAAATTTTTCCTCGTTGTTCAATTCATCAAAACTCAACCACGCTTCGGTTGATGTTTCTCTGATATTGAATTCTTTACACAGAAGATTTCTGACAAGTGCTGTGTTTTGCTGCGCTTTCTTGACCTTGCTTGCAAGGGCATTTCGATTTTTAATCGTGCCAAGTCCGGGGTTAGCCTTTCCCCAGCAATCGGGATTTTCCCATTCTTCACGCTTGTCAAGCTCATAGACTATATACAAGCTGTGCTCGTCTTTATAGCCTACATCATCAAATAAGCCATTCGTAACTCTGACAGCTTCGTCGTAGATTTCATCGTAAATATCTTCACGAATTCGTCCTGCTGTTGAAGTCATGAGAATCAATGGTTGGTCGCGACCAATCGTGCCGTCTACTATAATGTCGTAGAGCCGTCTGCCATTTTTCCATTGGTGAACCTCGTCCAAAAGGCCGCAATGCACATTCAGACCGTCAAGGGTGTCTGAATCGGAAGCAAGAGGCTTGAACACGCCGCAGTTATAATCTTCCGAACTTAGCTCATTCAGTAATGGTTTGATACGCTTAAGCAATACCTCGCTTTTTCGTACCATTCGTTTCGCTTCTTGCCATATAATCTTCGCTTGGTCACGCTTTGTAGCAACAGCATACACTTCTGGACCAGGCTCACCATCACCAATGAGCATATACAATCCAACAACGGAAGCGAGCAAGCTCTTGCCGTTCTTTTTTCCAACAATTAACACAGAGAGGGTGTATTCTCTTATTCCGTCATCATCAACAAAACCAAACGTAGCAGCAAGCCACGCTTTTTCCCACAGCTCAAGTTTAACAAGCTGACCGCCTGCTTTACCTTTGCTGTGACGGCAGAAATTTTCTGCGAATTCAATAATATGATTTCCTCTTGCAGGGTCGTAATGGTAGCCGTCTGTCGGGTTAATTACCTTGTTGCTAAGATGCTTGTACCACTTCTGAACTTTATCGCATACAGTAACTTTTTTGCTCTTAATTTGCTCATAATACAGCAAAATCGGGTTATAACTGAGCGGATAACGGGTCATTTTATATCACGACCATCGACGAAAATGTCAAAACCGTCTGTGGTGATTTCTTTAGCATCAGCATCTTTAGGTAACATATCATTGAGCTGCTTGATGTACTTGAGATAGTTTCCAAGCATTGTGTTGTACAAGTCGGCTTCGGGTCGTTTGCGTGAATAAGGCTCTTGATTTTCTGACTGCGAAAATAGCTCTGTTAATCCGTAGATAGCTATATCTGCTTGTAATTCTTTGAGTCGAATTCGAGTGAAAGCAGCGTTTTCGATAAGTCCTTCTGCTAAGTCTTTTCTTTTTGCCGGAATATCCGTGTAAATAGAGCTAAGTCTTTTCTTTTCTCTGTTGATTTCTCGTTTTTCTTTTTTTCCGTCAATCATTTTCAAGTCACCTCACTAAAAAAGGGAGGGGGGTCATACACGAGGTACGCAAAATTTCGACCTGCCCCCCTCGGTCCTGTGATTGTTCTAATATGAATTTTTTTAGGGGGGAGTCGGAAAAATTTGACCGCTCTCATCAAAAAAATATTTTTTCGGTTCTCTGTTTCCGACTCCGTGCCCCGGAAGATTGTCGTGACAATCTTTACAGACGAACATTAGATTGTCGAAGTTAAGACTCACACTTGCATCGTTTATGTTGCTCGCATTGAGCATAATCTTGTGATGAACAATATAGCCAAGCCGCTTATGACATATCTGACACAAACCACCGTCGATGAGTGTTCGTTCATCAATGAAGCTTCGTCTGCAATTCTGCCATTTTTTAGATTTGTAGAATGCTTTTGCAAAATTTTTAGCCATAATTCTTTAAAAATAAATAAGCCGCTGCATTAACAGCGACTTGATTAACTTTGTATTTTCTGAGCTTTGCTCAATTATATTCTAACATACCCTTAAGCGAACAAACGAACAACTTTCACCACTCATAGCGATTGCACATAACCCTTATGCCGTCCTCCGTATTTCCTCCGCCTACTTTGTGAGCTATTTGTTTCCATTCATAACCATATTCCAGACGCAGTAAAAGACAACTTCCTTGCAAAGTTGTTGGAGGTATCGAACTTATAGCGTTTGATTTTTTCATTTCTGCTTTGTACAATTCTTCTCTTAAATCAGCTATTTGAGGTACTATTTTTTCAATGCTACTTGATGCACTCTCACCATCAATAGCATTTGAAATATTTGTTGTTATGTGCGTAACTTTAGCTTCGAGCATAGCTATTTGTGCTCGATAATAGCATATGTCATTCTCTATTTCTCTAATTTGTTTTAGATTCATTTTTTGCCTCCTTTGTGTATTCAACTGCATATCGTTTATGATTCATTCTCAACTGCATAAACACGAAGTGATAGTTTGCTCCCGTGAAATCGTTAACCCACACATCATCACGCACAAGGTAATAGCCTTGTGGGATTGGTAGAGCTTCGCCTTTTTCAAGCTTTTTAAATTCTCTCTTTTTGCCTTCAATTACTGTAACGGTTGGTTTTGTGAGATTGCGTGATGTTTTAAGCCTTTTTGTACCGGTTACATCTTTGCGAATGTATTTTGCAAGGTCCGCAAAATTGCCATCCTCATACAACGGTGTGAGATTAATACCGTTGCTCCATTTCCACATTTTTAACGCTATGTCTTTGATACAGTCTTCAATAATGATGTGTAAGTGCCAATTGCCACCACGCTTTCCACATTCACAAAAACCAATATACTTGAACTGTACGCCTTGCTTTTTTGCGTGATATTTAATGCGCTTAAAAAAATTGCTTACAATCTTTTCAAATTCTTCTTCTGTGAAATTTTTATACGGTGCCGAAAATCTTACCCACCAATCGCCTTGTTTGAAATTTGCAAGAATTAATCTCTGTGTATGCTGTTCACCTCTTATGCGATTAGCCTGCGCCATCTTTTCTGATGTGATTGCTCTGTTGATACTGCGTGACATATTTTTCTTGTTACGCTTTCTCAAACTTTGATAGTATTTAATTTCAAGCATTGGTCCTGATTGGATCTCACATTTGTATGTAAACATATTTAAACTTCCTATTATATATGTAAAAACAGTTTTCGTCACTTAATTAATTACTTGAGCAGGATATGCAGGGGCATTTCAGCCCCTGCGATTTTTACTTGAAATATTCAAGATATGATTTTGCTATGCCTTTGCAATTTTCGGATTTTACAGGAACTCTATGTGCAACAACATTAAGATTATCGCAATCAAGCTCTTTGTATATTTCCGCTGCTCGGTTCTCTTCGGTTGACTTGTAAAACTTAAACAGTAAGTCAACAAAAGGTATATCACCAAAGCGGTCGAAGAAGAGTTTTTCATTTTGTGTAAGAGCTTGTACACATTTCTGCTTATACTCTTCATCAGCTTCTGCTTTTATAAATAATTGATTATATACATCTTGTTTCGTGAATAAGTCAATAATCTCGACAGCTGTTTTTAATGCATCAGTATCTTTGTTATTAATTTGATGTGCAAGTTCTGTAAGTTTGCAAGATGTTTCTCTCGTTCGTTTAATCCATTCACGGTGCTCAATCTCTGCGAAATATGTTTCTGTTCTGAATCGTCTGTATTCGCTCAATAACTTGTATTTGACCTGCACACAACTTTTAGCCGAGAGCAAGCCAATCTTGCCACAGCTGTATATAGCTGACATGGACAGAACAAACCACCTGTTGTATGTATCAAGACTGTTTATTATATCTGTATCAATTTCACCTGCGATAAATCCGACCGCAAGTTTGTCAAGTTCACTCAGAGTGTCAAAGTTACTCTCTTCTGTGACTTCTTCGACTTTGGTTTCTGCATTTTCATTTTCCATTGTTATTCTCCTAAATTCAGATACTTGAGAATTTTATCCTGCGCTTTCTTGTAGCCGAGCGGCTCTGCGTACTTGAAAACCAGTACCTTTTCCTCTGCCATCGTTTTTATTCCGTCCTTTCTTCCTGTATATTTTTCGTAGCAGTTGCACACCACTCCTCTGCTCCTCGCTGAGCAGCGTGTAAAATGCCTGCAATTCTCACAGCTTTTCATCTTCACTGTCCGCCTTTAGCTTTATGTACTTAAGCAGTACAGCCGAGGCCTCCTCCCATCCGTAACACACGAGCGCCAAATTGCCCTGCTCTCTTAGTCTCTTAATCCATTTCCGCTGCTTTTCAGTCGCTTTGTTGTTGCCCACCTTGAGTTCAATGTAAAGTGCGTGATATTTCCCCCTCGATACAGGCAGGCACAAATCAGGCACACCGGCTCTCACACCTTGCCTTTTAAGGTTAAACGCCTCTTTCTGATTTCTCTTGCCACCATTTGGTACATGATACAGCAAGTCAAGCTGCGGATAAGTATTTCTCGCATACGCAACCCAGTTGAATAGCTTAATCTGCTCATACGCTTCATTTGTCATTCAAGCACCTCCAAATCACCAAGATAATCAGCCACAATTCCGTACGCTATCACCATTCCTTCACTTATGTAATAATGTTTGTCCTTCCTGCTTTTGCTGTCATTATATCCGCTCATCTTCTCCTGTTCACTTTCTATGCGTTCGGATATTTCAACTTTTAATTCGTCAAGGGTCATTATTTTTTTCTCCTTTCATCAGTTCCGGATTATCATAGATGTTGCCGATAACTTCAATATCTCTTGAACAATAGTGTCTGCCTAATCCATCATAGATTAAATTATGCACAAATCCAAATTCAGTTTCATCAACATCGTACTGAACGATTCCATAGTCGTCACCATCCGAGCGGTAAAGAAAATCAATGATATCACCCTCAAAGATTTTCGTGCCATTCTTGTCAGTCATTCCCGTGTACTGTCCAACCGTTTTGAAAATAATCGGGTAAGCTGTATTTTCATCATTAGGTTGTATAATGTGATACTGCCCCCATATTATTATCAATAAACCTTCGACCCACGCATCATTATCTACTCTCTTACCTCTGAATAAAATTTCTCTCATCTATAATTCTCCTTTTTGATTTAATATCGCATATTTTCTCTGTGCTTGCTTTAATCTTGCTTCTCTGCAATTCTGACAATAAAGGTGTTCTCCGTGTTCAATAAAATCTTTGCCACATCTTTTGCAAAATTGCGGTTTTAATCTTACAAATGATATACATTCGTCACAGCCGTTTTCTTTTGCTTTACATCCTCTGTACTTGTCCCAGTTTTGGCACATATCTTTTTGAAAATATACATTAAACTTTTTTATTTCGTCTAAATCAGCACTCAAGCACGCTATAAATCTTGACATCAACTCTTTAACTTCTGACTTTTCTTCTGCACTAAGTAAGTTTTTATGTTTTAACTGTTTTGGAGCAGCGTTATCTCCGAAATTACCGTCACCGATAATTGCTCTTACTTTATCAAGTCTTTCTGTTAGATATGTATTGTATACTCTGCCTCTGATTGCTTTAACAGACTTAGATATTTTTTCTGATATAAGTTCATAACTGTATCCGTTCTTAATCATTTCGCCAAGCATCATATATTCGCTTTCGGTCCATTTGATATGATTATCCGCCTTAACTGGTCGCTCTTTGATACCAAGGTCGCATATTCTTCTTTGTATAGCTCCTTCAGTTCTTTTAAGTTTCAGAGACAGTTCTTTGTAACTGTATTTATATTTACTAAGCAATCGCATAAGTTCTTTATCTTCAAACTCACTCCAAGGAGTTCTTTTAAACTGATATGATTTTTTTATATCTTTGCGCCTTTTTTCATCAACCCACTTTGGTTCTTTACCTAAACTGTTCCTCTGAAAGCTGCTGAAATCAAGAAAATTCATATTTTCATATGCCCACTTCCAAAACTCATCTATAAGAATCATATTAAAAGTTTGTTTTCCACGCTTTACTTTGTGTGTTTTCAATCCTCTGTTTTTAAACCAGGATACATTTTTATATGAATCGGAGTTTTTTCCTAAAGCAACAAACAATTGATGTTTTGTAATGTAAATACTATTATCAAAAAAAGCTCCCAGCTTAAGTCTATTAACTTTTTGAATTACAGAACTTTTGCTTCTTTCAAGTTTTGTACAAATTCTTTCAACACTTGAATTGCCCCACATTTCGCACAAACTGTTGACATCATCATCTGTCCATTTTCTTCTCGTTTTTCTTAACTCTCTTTTCACTCGCAACATCTGATATAATCTTGCCTTCACGCACTAAAGCTGTGTATTCGCCGTAGCTGTAATATGTGTTATGTATTTTGTTATACTTAGCAATCTCAAGACATACCAAATCAAGATGATCAAGTTTTTTCCGTTTCATATCATTTCTCCTTTTATTTTGCTTTTTGCCGCTGCTTCAATTTGCGCTTGCGTTGTTCTTGTACAGCAACCTCAACAGGCTTACCTCGATTTGTTGTATTCTTTATAATTCAATTTTACCATTCATTAAATCGGGTAATATTGCATCTCTTAATTCGACTAAATATTGATTTTGCATTGTGTTTAGCAGAGCAATTTGATTTTTCCATATTGTTAAAAAATGAATAAATATATCTGGCAGCAATTCTTTGTCATTACACTTAAACATAAATTCATTTTTGTTTTTTGTGAATTGGATATAATCAGACTTTTCAATCTTAATGCCTAACAATTTAGACTGCTCATCTGCAAGTTGATTTGAATTTTTGAACTCATTTTTATAAAGCTGAATATCAAAACCCATTTTCTTAGCAATCGTCTCATTGATTACTAATTTACAAGCATTTTGCATTTTAATGATGTAGTTAATATTGTTTGCTATTTCTTGTAAATCACGATGTTTGCTATCTTCAAAATCTTCAATACTTACATCAAAAAACATACTCGGAGCGAGCATATATTTCTTTTCTGCTATCTCTGCGTTTGACTTTATCAAAGAAAATTTATTCACTTCTGTTAGGTTTTTAATAACCTGAATGATTTTATTTATATTTTCATCGGACAAAACATTATATTCCTTTTTGTAAGTTCTGCTCGTGTGGCTTTTACCGCCAAACTGCCCATTTTGTTCTCGCTCTTCAACGACAAAATTTTGAATGCTATGTATCAGATTCACTTTGCCTTTGTTTGCTTTGCTTTTGTTTAAAACCATTATGCAGGTTGATATACTTGTACATTCAAACATATTGTTTGGTAAAGTAATAATCGACTCAATTAAATCATTATCAATCAAATACTTTCGTATACCATATTCATTGCGTTGCGTCAACGCGCCCAGTGGAAGTATTAAAACGGCCTTGTTTGCTCTCGCAATGCAATTAAAAACAAAAGCATAATTCGCATTGCCCGCCGGCGGAATCACAGGAAATCTAATGTCATTTTCAAGCGGTAACGGCGGTTGCCATTTGATGTTGTAAGGCGGATTACTTATTGCAACATCACAATGAAGATTGATTTGTTCGTTGCTTGGCAATTCGTCCACTTTGCTATATTTGTCATCTGCCGAAAGTTTATATATTTTTAAAAACTTGCGCGTCAATACATCGCCATTAAGAACATAGCCGTTTACATTATGCAAACACAGATTAAAAAAGTAAAAATGGTATAACTTTTTCATCAAGCTCTTCAACACAAACAAATTTCGCTTTGCTATCTTTTAGCATTTGCACCGTTAAAGCTCCGCTGCCGCCACAACAATCGTAAACCGTTTCACAGTTACCAGCTAAAGCAGAGACTAATTTACAAAGGCTCTTTGGTGTGTAGTCTTGTTTCTTTTCCGCTCGGTCAGCTTCATAATATTGCCATAACGCCTGCAACCAGTCTTTTGAACCGTCACAAAGTTTTTTATACTCATCAAAAATATAAAAATTTGGCTTTAAAACAACATCAAGTAAAGCATTTCCGATTTCTGATGTTTTGGTAACATTGAGTAATTCAAAAATTTTGTTTTTAAATTCAAGTAGTTCCATAACATGCTCCTTATATAAATACCAAAAGAGCAGCCGCACCTGCTCTGCAGTAACATTATGCAATTACAAGTCAGTATTATATTTTAAGAAGAATAATCAACGAAAGTTGTACTTTCTGATATATAGTAAAGCTGTGCGGAGCTTACTAACTGATTAATTAAGATTTGCAATAGTATTGCTCAAGAAGTTTTGTGCAATCTGCTTGAGCTTTTCACCTTGTGCCGAATTTGTTTCACAAATTTTCTCAACGCTGTTAATAAACTTTTTGAGATGTGATTGTAACTCGTTGAAGTAAAGAGTTGCTGTCACGAGGTCGGCATCTGCATTTTTGTCAAGCTTGTTTGCCAACTGTTCTGCTTTTTTAATAGCGTCTGCTTTTTCTTTGTCGATTGCTTCAAGCTTAGCTCTGTATGTTTTTTCAAGCTCATCCTTAACACTTGTCTGTGCTTTTTCTGTAGCTTGTCTGACAGCTTCTTCAACAGCATTTTGTTTTTCTTTTTCAAATGACGCTTTTAAGCTGTTTATTTTGCTTTTTGCAGCTGCTTCAATTTGTGCTTGCGTTGGTTCTTGTACAGCAACCTCAACAGGCTCGCTTTCGAGTTCTTTAATTCGTTTGTGCAATAACTTGTTTTCCTCTGCGAGATTTTGTTTATCTGCTTGTAACGATTTCTGTGCGTTGTTGCTGTCGTTAAGCTCATCACCGAGAAGAGCAAGCTGTTCACCTTGCTGCTTGCTTTTTTCAACAAGTTCTTTAATTTCTTTGACGGACATACCTGCAAGGTCATTGTCTGCGATAAAATCGTCCCTGTCTACTGCGCATACTTCGGTTAATAATTGTAGCTTAGTAATACCAAGCTGTGCATTTGACTGCAAAACCGTACCGCCGAGCTTTTCGTATGTGCTGATGTAGTTGTAAGCTTGTCTGCGTTTAATGCCACAGGCTTGCTCTGAGTATGTATCAAATGTTTCAAAGCCGAGCGCTTCGTATAAGTGCTTATCTCTCATTAATTTAAGATTTTCGCACAAGCTAATCATTGCATTTGCGGCCGTTTGCTCTGCTGTGATAATTTTTTGATGAGTGCTAAGTGCTGACATTGTATCTGCCGACATCTCGGTGATGTTAAAATCAGCAATGCTCATTATGCTGCTGTTGTCTGACATTTTTCTTTACTCCTTTTCAACTGTTCTATTTTTTCTTTATACCATTTATCCATAAAGTCCTTAACTTCTTTTGGATACGCACAATTTCTCAATCCTCTGCATTGCTCAATTTCATAAGTTATGGGATTAAGCTCAAGCGTAAAATATGGTTTGTCTTTTTCGCTTGTCTTGCGGATAAAAAGTATAATTGTACTGCCAACGGCAACTCTTTTTGCGTATGTCGCTACACAATGGCGTAGCGTTTTGCCTTCGTTTTTTAGGTCATTGTGTCTTGACGGTGGCATAATACAATAGTTTTTATCCTCATAGCTATATAAATTGCTATAAGATTCGTATTGTCGAGCAATTTGTGGAAGTTCTGCATTTTTACGTTCTTTATCATTGATTATGCTGTACGCTAAATTGTGAGCTTGCTTTAAGTTTTTAGGGAAAAGCACTTCTGAATTTGACAAGTCATATTCAAGCAAAGTAGCATTTCTAATGTAGTCTTTATAATCAATAAAAAAATGCCGTCTTGGATCCCACCAACTGTCTTTATCTTGGCTTGTGCAATTTTCACTTTCCCACTTACGGAAAAATTGGCAGAATTTCCGTAATGAACTGCGTTGTAAAATACTAAGCATTTCTGCTGTATTACAATCAATTATTGAGCTGACTTCAAAAAATTCTTTCAGCTCTTCAAAGTCTATTTTTCTGCCTGTGCTTTGATATGCTTTGTATAGCTCAAATTCTCTGTAACTAACATTTAAAGGCTTTAGAATTTTTAAATCGTCTTTAGTTATGCCAAAGCTTTTAGCCAATGACCCTTTAGTTAAATCATACAAGCTTGCATTGTATCTTTTTGCGATTACATCTCGTGCTAATTCAACTAAGCCGTTATTAAGCATGTTCGGCAAGCACGCAACTTTATTTACAGCGTCGTACAAATTCGCAAATCCAACAGGATTACATTGCTTTGCAATCCTGCCATAGTCGATATGCCACTTGTTAAATCCTTTTACACGCTTAAATATCTTATTGAGCGTGCCGGGGTAGAGTGGCAAACTTGAGTTTACACTTCTACAAAAATCCTTTCGCCAGTCACCGCCTTTGTAATCTTCGTCATATGTGTATTGTTCCTGTGCTCGCATTTCTTGTCCGTCAAAGTTGCAAGTTGTTCTTGAAAGTTCTTGCATACTGATGACCGGCTTAATTCTGCCGTAACTGTAGTCATATTCGATTACAAATTCACGAGCACAAAATCTTGTTCCTTTGAACGGCTGCAGATACATTATTGTTTCTCTGTTACAAAAGCCGTTTGAATTCAAATATTTTCGATATGGTTTTGCAGTGCACTTTTTGTGACAGGCAGGGCAAGTGACTTTATCTCCGCTGCGTACCTTGTTAATAGTAACCTCGTTACTGCATACGGAACATCTTGCAGTAGTCTGCTTTTTGCTGTTGGCATCATAAAACATATATCGGCTATATGCCATTACGGTATTATCAATCCATTTATGTACTGACTGCGGCAGTGGGCGAATTTCTGCTAATTCATAACTTATGCTGTCTTTAATTTTTTGATATTTATCTTTGAGCCTTTTTTCCCTGACTGCTTTTTGCCAAGCTATTATTTTTTTGATGCCTTTTCCTTTTGCATATGATTTAGTATCTGACAAATACTCATCAATGACCTTATCAGTATCAGCGCTGAACTGATAATAGAATTGATTGCAGTAATAATCAACCGGCAAACTGCTTTCACTGACTGTGCCATCTGATTTAACGATAAACCATTTGTCATCACCTTGCTTGTTTTTTCCGATGAACAGTCTATAGAGGAACTCCGCCGCCGGGGCAGGCTTAAACATATCAACTATAAGAGTTTTTTCACCTGTTGACTCATCAATAAAGGCATCATAAACATAATTGTATTTGTGTGTCGTATAATTGCCATACTCGCCTTTATACTGAAACTCAACTACAGCTTGCATTGTAGGTACATCCGCACGGTTTTTGTTTATTTCTAACGCTAACAGCTTTTTTCTCTGCATTTATACTCACCTCACAGTAAATCCATAAGGTTTATAAAGCCTTGCTCTTCGGTAGATTTGGCAGGAGCAGGGGAGGTATTATTCATTCGCCACACTTCGGGCGGCAATTCGCTCGGTTTTGGGATTGAGTAAAAGTCGCAAATAGCGTTCATAACTTCAACAGGATTTGCGATTTGCTTGCTTGTTATTTTCTTCACGAGTGCAGGCACCTGCATTTCTTCAACATTTAGGTCCTGCAACACAATTTCTGCGCTCTCCGGCTGTGCTGTAATAATGTCGATAAGCTGTTGCATTACATTCCACTCATTTGAGTATTTTTTATAGTTCTTGCCTTGAGTTTTAATGCATTCAACTGCATTTTCTAAAATATTCATATAAATTCACCTTTCCTCTTGATTTTTGTGCGGTGAAAACATATAATAAATACGGTAAATATTTTTATATCTTTTCACTTTGCCGCCAGCTGTGCATTAGCTGGCGGCTTTGTCTTTTGCATTTAAAATGTAGTCAATCTTCGACTTGCAAGCCTTGATGTGTTCTGTTGTTGGATTTTCAAGGAGTTCCGCCATATCTTGTAAAATATACGGAATAGTGTCGATGAAGTCGGGATTGTAGCCTGTGTTCTCGTAGTCGTAAAGTTTGCGAATACAGCCGTAAAACTCATTCGGCACATCTTTACAATCGTGCATTTTGCCGTAGATGTCCTTAACCTTGATTTCGCTGTCTTGATTTAAAGTTAATCTTTTCATCAGCTACATTCCTTGCTTATAAAATCTGTAGCACGATACAATGTCACGCAATCGCCGTCAAGGTCATCGTCGTAATACTGTGCTGTCTCATCGCTCATTGCTTTAATAATCACAGCGTAGTAATCTTCTTCCCATTCTTTCGCCGCTTCAATTATTTCATCAAGCGTAAACTTGCCTTTAGCTTTTCGAAGTTTCAGACACCAGCGCCCCGAAGCATCGTATCCGCTTTCGATTGTTGTCCCTTTTTTCATCTGTTACACCCCCTTAATTTTTCGCTGCGTATTTGCAGCACTTAATAAACTTTTTGCAGTTTTGTGCAACACGCTTAATGCCTGTTGCTCTGTTGTTGAGTTTGTGCCTATCAAGGCTTTCTTTGGCTTCCGCTACATAGTTAAGTATTTCCTCAAGCCTCTCGGCGGTTACTGTATCTAAGCCTTGTAGAGCTATGACCTCGCCGTCTTTAATGCAGATTTGTAAGTTTTCAAGCTTACTCATATCCGTTTGCTCCTTTCTTGAGATTTTCGAGCAATTCACGCTCTATAATCACACAGTCCCTCAGATAGCATTTGACATTGCTGTTAATGCCATAGACTGTATTATCTTCTAAACATATTGCTGTTTCGTATGATACTTTCATCATAAAGCGTCCTAAATCGTCAGAGAACGCATCTCCGATTTCAACCTCGTTAAACAAACGCGATTCAGATTTGTTGATAATTACTTCCATTTTCATTCTCCTTTCATTTCGTCGGGGTCAATCAAAAGTTCATATGGTTTAATTCCAAGGACTTCCGCAGCTCTGACGATTTCTTCAAGTCTGAAATTTTCAGGACTTTTGTTTTTGCGTGCTGAACAGGTAGCAGGATTAATGCCAAAGAGTTTGCTGATTTTTTCTCTGTCATAACCGATACAGTTCAATCTAAAGAAAAGACATTGTGCAACTCTTGACATATATTCTTGCTCCTGTTCAGCTTTTATTGTTCTTTTAATTTTCGGCATGTAATCACCTCTTATGCTGATTTTAACTATTCTCTTGTTGCAATTATGCGACAAACTGACTAAAAAAAATAGCTTGTGCCTCTTTTGCAGATAATCCAAGAACTCGAGTAATAGCGTCGGCTTGTCTAATTGTAAAATCATCGCCACCATTAGAGAGTTTTCGATACATCGTACTTTTATCAATTCCTATGCTTTCTGCGACTTTTTCAGGAGTTAATCTTTTTTCCTTGATAGCTCCTTTTAATTTATCAACATTAGTCAAATTAATCACCTCCGTGCGTTGCATTTCTGCGACAACTATATAATAGCATTAATTTTAATAAATGTCAATACACTTTTCGCATTTATGCTATTTATTTTTTTATTTTTAAAAAAATAGTTGCAATTGTGCAACTGCTGTGATATAATACTCAACAAGGAGATGAAATTGATGACAATCGGAGAACGCATAAAAAAATTGCGAGAAGAAAAGAATATATCGGTTGATAAACTTGCGGAGTTAATTGGTAAAAATAGAGCTACAATTTATAGATATGAAAGTAACGAAATTGAAAAATTACCAACGAGTGTCTTAGAACCGCTTTGTAAGGCTTTAGATACTACTCCTGCTTATATTATGGGATGGACTGATTCTGAACTTTCATCGACGCTACCAACACAGTCTGAAAATGATAATAATAATGATATTTTTTCTAATCATGAAAAGAAAGTTATTAATGCATATCGTAATAAACCTGAAATGCAGCCAGCGGTTGACAAGCTGCTCGGGGTGGAAGATGATTCAAATGAAGAGTATGTTACAGTTTTAACCGCTGCGAGAAGCAGCGATAACAGGCCTATTGAATTTCAAAAAATTTCAAAAGAAAAACTTGAATTGCTTAAAAATGCTAAATCTGTTGAAGATGAATCCGATCTGTAATTTGTAAATAAAAAGCACCTTATGGGTTAAAATACCTATGAGGTGCGATAAAATGGATTATGGTAAATATAAAAATGCTCGTAACGCTGCGTGGCAATGTATATTAGACTACGATATTAGGACACTGCCTGTCACAGTTACGAATATTATTAGAAAATCAAATGATATCAACTTAGTTAAAAACAGCGATGTTAATATTCTTCAAAACGATGCAAGTGGTGTTACAATTGTAAATAATAACAGTTTTATAATTGTATATAGAGATACAGATAGTTCACAGCGCTGCCGGTTCACTATTGCTCACGAATTAGGACACATTTTGCTCGGACATATGCTCGTGGGCCAAATAGCATACAGAACATTTGCAGTACAGAATGATACCGAGAGCGCAGCTAATGTATTCGCTCGTGACTTGCTTGCTCCTGCGTGCGTTCTGCACGAATTGCAGATTTTAACCGCTGCGGAAATATCTATGTTCTGTAACATAAGTCTTGAAGCAGCAACTTACAGAGCTAACAGAATGCAAGAACTTGAAAAAAGAAATGCTTTCTATAAGCATCCGCTCGAAAGAGAAGTAGTAAAGCAGTTTATAGAATTTATCAATAAAAAGAAAAGTCAGTCACAGGTGGAGCTATGACTGACTAAAAAAGATATGAGAAGAAAGCGCACTCCTCGCTACTATTTTACATTATGTGACATATATTGTCAATGAAATGCATTTTATTAAATAAAAAGAGGAGCGTAAAAAATGGGTTTATTATCTAAATTATTTGGCAAAAAGCAAGAACCGTCAAAATCAACTCCTGAAACAGGAAAATCACATATTAAGGTTTTTAAAGTTGCAGGTGTAACATTTGATGACCGTCAAAAATATCTGAAAAAGTTAAAAGCTGACAAAAAATCCGGTAAAGCTATTAATGTAAAAATAGAAGAATACGATTTCAAGGGTGAGCCGGCTATCAGAATTATTGCTAACGGATATGATGTTGGAAATCTTCATAGAGAAGATGTTGCTTTTGTAAAATCAAATCAAGAGCGTATACTTGGCATTAATGATTTTACTATTGGCGAGCATTACGATGAGAATGAAAAAACGAGTTATAATGCAAAAGTCAAATTGCTTATTGCAAATAAATCATAAAGAGAAACGCTTTAAAAGGAGTGCTTGAAATGGAAGTAGTAAAGCAGTTTAAAGAGTTTATTAAGATATCGTGTGATTATAATTAACTAAAAAGGAGAGAATTAACGATGAAATGTAAAAAATGTGGTGCAGAAATCTCTGATAAATCCAAATTCTGCGATAAGTGTGGGGGAAAAGTGGTTATTCCGATTGAACAAAAACCGTTATTTACCGACAGTGAAACGGACCTTAAAGAAAAATCAAGCGCGCCGTCACGATTTGATGAAAAACCCGTTGAATCAAACGAGCCAAAAGTAAAATGTCAGAAATGCGGTGCAATCGTACCTGAAAGTTATACTTTTTGTGATAAGTGCGGAGAAAAAATTATATTACCGCCAAAGCCACAACCGTTGTTTAAAGATAACATTGCAGATGTTAATAACCATAATAATCAAATTGAAAGTAAAGCAAAAAACAAGGAAAAGAAAATGATTAAAGTTTTAGCATGTGCTCTTGGTGTAGTTTCTTTTGTAGCGATTATCTCAATTGCAGTAGCTTTGACAGGTAATAAATCGGTTCAACCGGCTGATGTGGCTACAACGCAACATATAAATGATTATGATAAAACTTCAAAAGTTGAAAGTTTTACTTATAAGGAATATCCTACAGAAAAAGAAACCATGGCAGAGTCAAAAACAGAAACAAAGCCTCAATCTAAGCAAGAATCTAAAACAGAGTCGAAAGTTGAATCAAAGGCGGAATCAAAAGTTGCAGATGATAAGCATGATAATAATTTATCATCAGACCAAACAAATGCTCTGCGCTCGGCTAAAGGATATTTGGCTGTTATGCCTTTTTCATATCAAGGACTTGTTGAACAGCTTGAATATGAACAGTATTCTCACAACGATGCAGTTTATGCAGCTGATAATTGCGGAGCGGATTGGAACGAACAGGCTAAAAAGTCTGCAAAATCATATCTTAGTACTTCAGCTTTTTCCGAGAGTGGTTTAATAGAACAACTTGAATATGAAAACTTTACTCACGATCAAGCAGTTTACGGAGTAGATAATTGTGGAGCAGATTGGAACGAACAAGCTGCAAAAACAGCTAAATCATATCTTGATGTTATGTCTTTTTCAAAAGATGAATTAATTGAACAACTTGAATTTGATGGATTTACTCACGATCAAGCCGTTTATGGAGTAGAACAAAGTTATTGATTATAAATAAAAAACCGCCCGTTACTGTTGCGCAGTAACGAGCGGAAGATCACTTACAGGGTGCAAGTGATGCAGTTAAATGCAATAATATTGTATCACAATCCCTTGTGTTTTGCAACAGCTTAATACAAGGGATTTTTGCACCCTTTTTTAAACAAAAGGAGTGTTTTATATGGCAGAACCTAAGAAAATGCCGTCGGGCAACTGGCGTGTGCGTGTTTTCATCGGCAAAGATAAAGACGGAAAGAAAAAGTACAAATCTATTACAGCAGCAACGAAGAAAGAGGCAAAAAAGGCAGCGGATAGATTTGAGCTGTCACTGACTACATCTTGTATCGATTATAATGACCTCACGCTTGAGCAGGCTTACGGAATGTATATTGATAGTAAGTCAGCAGTTCTTAGCCCAAGTACCATAGCTGGATATGAAAAAATTAAGCGTAACTACTTTACTGAATTAATGCCGTTTAAGCTTACTAAGATTACTGCTGTAATGATTCAGAACTCAGTTAATGCGTTGTCGGTCAATCACAGTCCTAAGACTGTACGAAATGCTCACGGCTTATTGTCTGCTGTCTTAAAAGTGTATTATCCTGCATTGACTCTTAATACAACATTGCCTCAGAAAGTTAAACCGCAATACACCATTCCGACAACGGAGGACATTAACAAGTTGCTCGAACTTGCAGATGATAGACTGCGAGTTCCCATCAAGCTCGCAAGCCAAGGTTCACTACGCCGTTCCGAAATATGTGCATTACAGCCTTCTGATTTCAACAGTTTCGGGGTAAGCATAACTAAAGCGGTAGTCGCTGACAATAACGGTAAATTTATTGTCAAGACAACAAAGACCGAGGCAGGCACACGCTTTGTACCACTGCCGTCTAATCTCATTAAGGAGTGTAGGAAATGGCAGTACTTTGGTATTTCCCCGTCAACTCTTTCAAGTGCCTTTAACCGCCTTGTTGAAAAAGCAGATGTGGCACATTTTAGCTTTCACAAGCTCCGCCATTATTTTGCGTCTGAGTGTCACGCACAAGGTATCCCAGACCAATACATCGCCGAAATTGGCGGATGGCAAACCGTAGATATGTTACACAAAATATATCAACATACATTAAGAGATAAGACTGATACTATGGCCACAAAAATAGTCACGATGTTTAGTGCAAATTTTGCAGATGACCCGAAAGATGACACGAAAAGAAAAAAGGCTTGATTTTATCGGCTTTTTAATTGCTTTAAGTGAGGGTTCGATTCCCCTCATCTCCACCAAAACAAAAATCCAGCAGATAAGCCATTTTAAAAATTATTGGCTTGTTTGCTGGATTTTTTAGTTTGTGTATTTAATTGTAAAAAACAGAAATTAGCGGTAAAAATAGGTGTTTTGAGTATAAATGCAACACGAAATGCAACACGAATTTATAGAAAAAAGTGGCTGTAAATCGTGTTGCATTACTGTTATTGAATGATTAAGTTTTTTGCTTTTGGATAGCTTGTTGCCTTAAATACTTAACTTAGAATTATGCTTGGTTTTGTAGATTGCTTGAATCAGCGGTAAAATTATTCTGAAAAATGTTTATGATTTTCTTATTCATTTCTTTCTGCTTATCTCTTAGAGTGTGCTGATAGATATTTTGCAGTACTGCAACAGATTTCCAACCTCAGATTTGAGCTATGTGCTTGTCTGGGATACCGCAGGCGTGGAGTTCGGAAGCAAAGTAATGGCGTAGTTTGTGAAAGGATATATGCGGCACTTTACATTGTTGTACAAGTCTGTTGAATGAGTCAGATAGCTTTGCCGGAGAGCAACCAAAGTATTTCCATTCTTTGACCTCTTTTATGATGTGAGGAGGCAAGGGAACAAAGCGATTACCTGCATTCGTTTTTGGCGGCTTTATTACGACATTATTGTTTTTGTCATAGACAGCTGCTTTATTTACCGTTACTCCGAGGTCGCTTACATCGTTAAGAGTTAGGGCACACACCTCGGAACGGCGAAGACTGCCGGAGCTTGCAAGCAGAATTGGCACTCTTATGAAATCGTTTGCGTTGGCGAGCAGAGTATTGATTTCTTCTGTAGTGGGAATTGTGTATGTTGGCTCTACTTTTTGCGGTAGGCGAGTAGTAAGAATTAGCTGGGGCTTGTATGCACGCAGAACCGCAGACAACAGTCCGTGGGAGTTGCGTACTGATTTAGGAGATTTTGTTGCTGACATCTCGTTGACGGCAAGCTGAATATGCTCTTGATTTATATTACTCAGCTTCATAGGCATTAGCATTTTAAAATCATTTCGCAAATTTTTTTCATAGCCGTCTATTGTTGAAGGGGCAAGAACCGATGATTTGCTGTCTATGTAACAGCGGTATGCTTCCTGCAAGGTGAGGTCATTGTATGTTTTAGCACCTCTTTGCTTGTTATGACTGTATTCCTTTGCCATATATTCTGCCTCTTTTTTAGTTGAGGCGGTAAATGACTTGTAATGCCTTTTATTGTTTTCGTCTGTATAATCATATTCAAGTACTCGCCAGTTGCCTGATTTTAATTTTTTTGCGTTTGCCATGATCATCCCTCCTGCAATTGGTATCGGCTCTTGAAGTAAAAATGCCGACACCTTTCAATTTTCCTTGTACTGTTCCAGCAGTACGAGGATTTTTTTATTTTAATTGTTATTTCGCTTTTTTCTATATATAGTGATTTGCAACAGATTTACAACAGAAATCAATAAACCCTGCTGTAAAACCCTACGGCTTTGCCGAGGATACGGACTTTGTTCATTTCTTCTTCCTTTGGCGGTCAAGCTCCTCAAGTTCGTCATCTTAAAATCATAGATAATGATACTATTATTTTTCATATTTATGGACTGCGTAATAATAAAGTGCACCTAAAACAAACCATAGAATAATGGTAATAATGCCAAGATACATATACATATCATAGTCATAATATGATTTTGGCATAAAAAAGAGTGTGTTAATTTCTGCAATTGCTATTGAAACACCGCTGTAAATTGACGGGATCCAATATAAATAATACTCTTCTGTCAGGTGCTTTCCTATTACCGCTAATAATACAGGAATAATTAACCACAAATTTTTTATATCAAAGTATGAACCTATAAGAAAACAAGGAGAGCACAACGAACCATATAAATAGAATCCGCTTACAAAACTTAGAAACATTTTAATTCCTCCGTGTATTATTATAATTGCTATTTCCTTTTGTCTATGATTAGTAATATCAATATTTAAAGGAGTATTATAAAAATGCAGTTTATTATACATTCATTTATAATTGATTAAATCATATATGAATTAATGCCTTGAAAGCTGTCGTCTACATAATAGCCTTCTTTTTCTTCCCTTGTGAGGTTATTATCTCGCCAAAAATTTTGTAATTTTTTTGCATTCGTTTCATCTCTATTATATATACTATAATCAAAAGCAAAACGGATAAAACTGTTAAAAGATAATTTTTGCTTATGAAAGACTGTGAAAGATATGTAAGTTGCAAGCATTTTTTCCATATCATACGGTCTAATAGTGCTTGACTTACTTTTATAATAATAATCAGTTAAGTAGTCTGATACAGTATTACTTATATACTGGCTCGTTAATTGGATTATTTTTTCTTGATTAACAGGATATTCCTTGATTGAATACTCTTGGCAATAAACAAAAAGAGTATAAAACTCACAAAAGCGATAAAGAGAATATTCTTTTGCCGCAAATTCATATTGAAACTTATCGGTTTTACATTTGTCGGAAATAAAGTATTTTGCCATGAACGAATAGTTCATCCTGTCTCTTATACACATCTCCGAGCCCACGAGACCGTACTAGATCTCG
>ENA-OZHK01000068-OZHK01000068.1-human-gut-metagenome-genome-assembly--contig:-NODE-68-length-35568-cov-7.085997_pt1 | contig 35568 bp, 23 predicted proteins | sample MGYA00244048_ERZ653690 | MGnify/ENA primary metagenome ERZ653690 (study PRJEB26926, sample SAMN06165197) | human gut metagenome | biome: ENVO:00009003; feature: ENVO:2100002; material: ENVO:00002003...
GGCTGTCAGTCTGATGTTTGTCATCATCATCGGACTGTACACATGGCAGGAGTTCAGCATCAACCGCCAGCACAGCAAGGCCGACAGAATATATAATATAGGACTTGAGTTTATGGATGACAGCAGCAGGGTGATGGGCTGTCACCATGCGTCGCTGCGAAACCTGCGCATGCACTATCCGGAGATAGAAAACACATGCGGCATGGTGGAAGGCAGCATCAAGGTTAGAGAGCGCGACGATGTTCTGAACGTGAACACCATTAACACCGACTCGACGTTCTTCTCGATGTTCGACTTTAAGTTGCTGCGCGGCAACCGTGCCACCTGCCTTAAGAGCAAGGGAAACATTGTGGTTACCGAACGGTTTGCACGCCGGTATTTCGGCACCGACGACGTACTTGGACGCACCATAATGACCACCGACTCGCTGCACTTCAGGGTTACGGGAGTGGTTCAGAACTTTGACAACACGATAATATCAAAGAACACAGACGCGCTTGTTGACTTTGCTTATGCCGAACGCGAAGGCGAAGGAAACATGGACAAATACTTTCCCGGACAAATCAATGTCACTAACTGCGCATGCTTCGTACAAGTGCGCAAAGGCTGCGACCTGATGAAGAAAGAAGCCGACATACAGAAGTTCTGGTCTGCGTTCTGGCCCTATAAGCCGCAAATGCCCCTACGGCCGTTCCTGACACCGCTCAGCCAGCTCTACTTTAACGACACACCGGAGGTAAACGTCATGCAGTTTGGCAATATCAACATGGTAAGAATTCTGCTTGTCGTAGGACTGGTTATTCTGCTGTTCGCCATCATGAACTATATCAACCTGACCGTTGCACAGTGTGGCTACCGCGCAAGAGAGATGGCCACACGCCGCCTATTCGGCTCCTCCAAGCTCGGCATAGGCATCAATATGTTCTGCGAGTCGCTTACGATGTGCGCCATATCATGCGCCATAGCCATGGTGCTGGCACACAGTTTTGCAGGCTATGCAGGCAACATAATAGGAAAAGACATCGACACGGCAACGCTGACTAGCCCGGCAGCAATAGCCATTATACTGATGTTTGTCGTAGTTGTGAGCCTGCTTGCAGGCTTCATTCCGGCCATGATGCTGTCGAGAGTCAAGCCCATAGAAGTGGTGAAGGGAACGCTGACCAAGCACACAAAAATGATATTCTCGCGCATCTTCATCATAGCCGAAAACCTGATTACCATAGTGCTGCTGTCGTGTGCGCTTATTATGTCGACACAGATACGGCATCTGCTAAATGCTCCGGTGGGATACAACAAGGAAAACATAATAAGCCTGTTTGATCCGTGGAAGTTCAACGGCAACGACCTCACCGTATTTCTAGACAAAGTGCGCGCGCTGCCGTGTACAGAAAAAGCCACAGCCACCTGTGGATGTGCCGTATATGGAGGAAACAATACCGGAATAGCCTTTGAAGGAGACAAGGCGCAGACGTTCGTACAAATATTCAACGTAACTCCGGAATTTATGGAGATATACGGCATAACGCCTAAAAACGGCGAAAAGATTCAGTCGGGCAACACGCTGTATCTTAACGACCAGGCTCTGGAACTGCTTCACATGAAACCTACAGACACACACCTCAACAGCAGATACAAAAGCTCAAAGTCAAACATGCTGCCTGTCGACGTAAGATACGGAGGAGTGATAAACAATTTTCATACGACAAATATTATGCAGCCGATAAGTCCGTATTTCATCTTCGTAAACGACCAGATTGAATATCCCTGGTATGTAACGATAAAAGTGAAAGGCGACATCGTTGACGCACTAAACAAAGTGAAGAAGGTTTATAAAGAAGTGTTTAAGGAAGAAATAAACGACAGCAGGCCTATGACTGTAACCGGCCAGATAGCAGAACTTTTTGAGAAAGACATACGCACATCAAAGATTGTATCGCTCTTCGCCTTCATAGCCATCATAATCTCGCTGCTCGGACTTGTGGCAATGTCGACATACTTCATACAGCAGCGCGCAAGGGAGATAGCCATACGCAAGGTGTTCGGCTCTACGGGTAACCAGATTCGCGTAAGACTGATACGAACGTTCATGCTCTACGTAGGCATCGCCTTCATAATTGCCGTGCCGATAGTCGTTCATTTCATGTCGGAATGGATTGAGCAATACAGCTACCGCATTGTATGGTGGCCGTTGATTGTGGCGGCAGGAGTAATCGTTATGCTTATCAGCTTGGCTGCCGTGGCAGTGCAGAGCTGGATGGCGAGCAACGAAAACCCGGTGAAGAACATCAGACAGGAGTAAGACACACGAGAAAAGACATCGTGGAAAAGGAACTTCGACATTACCTGGAAACGTAGTATTAAACAGGAACAGATATAACGTTTATGTAAAAAGCAAATACAAGATATGAACAACTTCAATCTTAAAAGTTATTTCACGTTTCTATCGAGGAACAAGACATATACGGCAGTAAATGTGTTCGGACTGGCTGTAAGCCTGATGTTCGTCATCATAATCGGACTATACACGTGGCAGGAGACAAGCATCGACCGCCAACATAGTAAGGCTAAGCGTATTTACAGCATAGGAACATCTAACGATGACGACGGACAACGATATGCCGGCAGCAGTCATGCCCTGCTAAAGTATATGCAGAAACGATACCCGGAAATTGAAAGTACATGCGCATTTATACGTGGATCGCTGAAGCTAAGAGAGCGTGAAAACCTTATGAATATCTCCACACTTGAAACCGATTCGACGTTTTTCAGCATGTTTGACTTTCCCCTACTCTACGGCAACCGCACCACTTGTTTGAAAGAAAAGGGAAATATTGTAATCACGTTACGTCTTGCGCGAAAATATTTCGGTATAGACAATGCCGTGGGGCAACAGCTTATAACGGCCGACTCGCAGCACTTCAGGGTTACGGGCGTGATAGCCGACTTCGACAATACGTTCATCAATAAAGACATAGATGCCCTGATTGATTTTTCATATGCAGAATATGACAATGCTGTCTGTATTGACAAGAAATTTCCACAAGGCAATCTCAGCGGTACGGCTGCGTTTGTGCAGGTAAAAGAAGACTGTGACTTCATGCAAAGAGAGGCTGACCTGCGTGGATTTTTCAAGACATTGCTGCCCGGAGACAACAGTCAGAACATATCAACAACCATAACAAGGCTGGATAATCTGTATTTTTCACAGACCGGATTTGACAAGAATCTCCGTTTCGGCAACAAAAAAGTGGTGAACATTCTTTTTGCCGTAGGCCTGGTTATTCTGCTGTTCTCAATCATAAACTATATCAACCTTACCATGGCACAGAGCAACTACCGGGCCAGAGAGATGGCCACGCGCCGCGTGTTTGGATGCACTAAGAGCGATGTATGCAAGACCATATTCACTGAAAGCCTTACAATGTGTGCCCTATCGTGTGCAGTAGCTGTAGTGATGGCCATGTTGTTCTCACGATATGCCGGCCAACTACTTGACACCAACATCAGCATGTCGCTGCTCGCCACACCATATGCTATATTCATGTTTGTGGTATTCATTGTAGCCATAAGCCTTCTGGCAGGCTTGCTTCCGGCTGTGTCTCTGTCGAAGATTCAGCCCATTGAAGTGGTACGCGGCACATTTATCAGACATACTAAGATGGTGTTTGCCCGCATATTCATAACCGTACAGAACGTGATAACCATTGTGATGCTGGCCTGCGCGCTAATCATGTCGCTCCAGATGCTGCACATCGTTAAAGCTCCAATTGGCTTCAGCACCGAAAATCTGATCCGAATCAGTCAAGGGAGCGCCTTTGCGAGCAAAGATTTCCCTGTATTTCTCGACAAGTTACGCGCCTTGCCATGTGTCAGCGGCATCGCATCATCTTGGGGTACACCTGTTGAAGGCGGAATAAACGCTACGAAAACATCAGAAGACGGGAAAAAATCTGTAAACATTCAAACCTTCATCGTCTCGCCTGAATTTTTCGATATTTACGGCATAAAGCTCAACAGGAACAACCGGCTGGAAGGCGACAGCATATTATATGTGAACGACAAGGCCATGAATATTCTGAAAATACGACCGACAGACACACATACCGGCAGTGTGGACCAAGAGCTTGACCCTTTCGGTATACTGCAACATGCACGTTTCGGAGGTGTATTTGAGAGTTTCCGCACCGGCAGCATTCTTAACCCCGACGAGCCTAAAGCAATACTTGTATGCAAGAATGTGCCCGCTCCTTGGTATGTCACGATAAAAGTAAAAGGTAACCCCGTAGAGGCATACGCCCAGATAAAGGAGATATACAAAAGCATCTTCCATGAAGAAATTAACGAAGAGGGACTGCCGTTGGTAGACAAGCAGATAGAACAAAAGTTTGACCAGGAGATACGCACGTCTAAAATCGTGTCGCTATTCGCCTTCATAGCCATAATAATCTCGCTGCTCGGACTTGTGGCAATGTCAACATACTTCATACAGCAGCGCGCAAGAGAGATTGCCGTGCGCAAGGTGTTCGGCTCTACGGGCAACCAGATTCGCGTAAGACTGATACGCACGTTCATGCTATACGTGGGCATCGCATTTGTCATAGCCGTGCCGATAGTCGTTCATTTCATGTCGAAATGGATCGAACAATACAGCTACCGCATCGTATGGTGGCCGTGGATTGTGGCGGCAGGAGTAATCGTCATGCTTATCAGCTTGGCCGCCGTGGCAGTGCAAAGCTGGATGGCGAGCAACGAAAACCCGGTGAAGAACATCAGGCAGGAGTAAGTCTTTGCGGCGAAGACAATACTGCCGCAAACTGAAATAAACGAACATTGTTAAACAAAACATAAGAATATGAATAACATTAGAATGGCATTGAAGAACCTGACGCGCAGAGGACAGCATAACATAATAAAGATACTGTGCCTCGGCATAGGCTTTGCGCTTGCGTCGGTACTGACAGCCAAATTATGGTATGAACATGAATATGACACTTGCTACCCCGACCACGACCGCATATACCGCATAAGCGAGAAGATAAGTCGAGGCTCTGACCCTGAAGCCATATATGGCAACACGTCGGGAGGAATAGCCACGACGCTGAAAAAATATATTCCCGAAATAGAAACTGCCACCAGAATAAATCCCTTAAGTTTTGATGAAGAGATAAAAATCGACAGCGAACGGCGCGTAAAAGGCAACATATACGTTGTTGACTCGTGTTTCTTCAAGATGTTCCCGACAAAGATATTAGACGGCAACACCGACGAGGTGTTGGAAAAGCCGTATTACTGTCTTGTATCAAGGACATTGGCCGAGCGTATGGGCGGCGACGTGATAGGACGCAAGTTGGAGTGTACATCCATCCCGGGACTGACGATGACTGTCGGCGCCGTGTATGAAGACTATCCGTGGAACTCGTCCTTCCACGACTATGACGTAATGCTCTCAATGACTACTCAGCGCAGCTTCAGCTATGACGGACAGGACAACATGTGGGGCAATGACAGTTACTACTCATTCATAAAAGTAAACAAAGGATGCAATCCTGAGCTAAGCGACTTTGACAATAAGGTGAACGGAATAATAAACAAGTTTATTCCGGACCTTGAAAAGAATGAGATAAAATTCTCGCTGAATTTCACTCCCATATCAAAATATCACCAAGAGGACAGTTACTTCAAGCAGACATTCCTGATGATGATGATTTTAGCGGTGGTGATTCTTGCGGCAAGCGTACTCAACTATTTGCTTATTGTGATTGGCAACACGGTTACAAGAGGACGCGAAATGGCCGTAAGAAAATGCTACGGAGCTATGCCACGAAATATATTTGGCATAACAATAGCCGAAACTCTGGTACATATAGTGCTGGCAATGGTGCTGGCCGCAGCACTGATATACGCCTGCAAAGGCTCAATACAGACGCTGCTGTCAGCCCCAGTAAGCTCACTTTTTACCAGCAAGGGCACACTGTTTCTCCTTATTTTGCTGATAGTTGTGTTCATTGTAAGCACCCTGCTGCCGGGCAGAATCTACAATGCCGTACCTGTAGCGACGGCCTTCCGCAACTTCACCGAGAACCGCAAGCGGTGGAAAATGGCACTTTTGGCAGTGCAGTTTGTGTTCGTCAGTTTCCTTATATGCCTGCTGCTGGTTGTCAACAGGCAATATTCCAAGCTCGTTGACTTTGACCTCGGCTACTCGTATGACCGCCTCGCGATAGTCAACGTAAACCAGATAAAGGGAGAGAAGCGTAACGCCATGGCTACAGAACTAAACAATATGCCGGAGATTGAGGACTGGACAGCCATAACATCGCCAATATTTTCAAGTAGAAGCGGCAACAACATTATTGACCCTGAAACCGGAGAAGAGCTGTTTAATGCCACCGACCTGTACATGGCCGGCGCCAACTATCTTGACATGTTGGGCATAAAGCTCAACCAGGGACGTGGCTTCAACGCCAACAGCGACAGTCTGAAAGAGATGATGGTAAGCCCCGACTTCGCCCAAAAGCTGAAGAACGAGAAGGGATGGGAAGATGTAACAGGACACAAAATACAGATAACGGAACACAGTCAGACGAGTAAAGACTTGTTCACAATTGTAGGAATATACGACAATTTCCACCCAAATACGGCGCTCGATGAAAACTACCGTCCCACTATGATGTTCTATTCAGACCCCTACGGGGGCTATATAAACTATTTTCTGCTGAAGTTTCACGACCTTACGGCAGACAATATGCAGGCGGTGCAACAGCGGCTGCAGAGGCTTTATCCTGACGAAACAATCATCGTTGACAGCTATGCACGGCAGTTGGACACATGGTATGACAGCGTAAAGCATTTCCGCTCGGCTGTCATGACGGCAGGAATATGCGCGTTGCTTATAGCTCTGATGGGACTCATAGGTTACGTGAACGACGAGATGCAGAGGCGAAGCAAGGAAATAGCCATACGCAAGGTGAACGGTGCAACCACAACAAACGTACTGGGCACTATGCTGGGCAATGTGCTGCTGATGGCCATACCGTCGGCAATTATAGGCGGCATACTTGCCAAGACGGCAGCTGACAAATGGCTCGAGGATTTCAGCGTAAAGGCGGACATGAGCCTGTGGCTCTTTGTGGCAGGAATATTGGCAGTGGTGGCGGTTATAGCCGTAACCGTAACTGTAAATGCTTACCGCATGGCAAGCAGCAATCCTGTTAAATACCTGAAGAACGAATAAGCACTTAACGCCTGAAAAACAGGCACTGAATAATAATATAGAAACAATAAAATAAACCAGGCTCCCGAATACGGCGAAAGCCGTGAGGGGGCATAAAAAGAACAGAATATGATTAAAGTAGAAAATCTGAGCAAGTCGTTCCGCACAGAAGAGGTGGAGACTATAGCACTTGACAACGTAACGTTCAGCGTGGAAGACGGTGAGTTTGTGGCAATAATGGGACCTTCGGGATGCGGCAAGTCTACGCTGCTGAACATTCTCGGACTGCTGGACAACCCAACTTCGGGACAATACTGGCTTGACGGACACGAGGTGTCGCAACTGAAGGAGAAAGACCGCACGGGCATACGCAAGGGACAGATAGGCTTTGTGTTCCAGAGTTTCAACCTCATTGACGAGCTTAACGTGGAGGAAAACATAGAACTGCCTCTGACATATCTGAAGGTAGGCAAGGCTGAAAGAAAGCAGAAGGTGCAGGAGGTGATGAAGCGCATGGGCATAACTCACCGCGCAAAGCACTTTCCACATCAGCTCTCGGGAGGTCAGCAGCAGAGAGTAGCCATAGCCCGCGCCGTGGTTTTTGGTCCCAAACTGATACTTGCGGATGAGCCTACGGGTAACCTCGACTCTAAGAACGGCGCCGAGGTGATGCGTCTGCTGACGGAGCTCAACCAGGACGGCACAGCAATAGTGATGGTTACGCACAACGAGCACGATGCGCAGATAGCCCACAGAACGATACGCTTGTTTGACGGAAAAATCATTGAACAGTGATTAACGCTGTGTAATCAAAGGCGCAATGCCGTAGACACAAAGCGCAAAAAGACTGTCTTCAACATGCCATAGCAACGTTATGCAGCAATGCAAAAGGTATGCTTTCAGGCGATAAAAGGCATGCTTTCAGATGCCAAAAGGTGCCCTTTCATAATGCAAAAGGGCACCTTTTACGATAAACATGAACACAAGACATTAAATCCGAATTGATAATTAAACCGTATATAGTTTTATCCATTTTATGTATTAAAACTCCAAACTGAAGTTAATACGATTTGGATTAAACCAAAAATATTTTCAAACAAAACTCATCACTCGTCACATTGCGCCATAACATCCTGTATGTCAACAAGTTGCAGTGTGACGAGTTGTTGTTGCAACTCATCACATTGAGTCAACAAAAATCAGGAAATACGCATAATAGAGAGAAAAACCGATAAGCGTGATGAGTAAGCAAATCAACTCATCACACTATAACGCACTATGTTCCAACGTCTTACACACGAATGTGATGAGTGACGAGTTTTTTAAAAAAAACGTTTTTAGTTTTATGTGCTTTGGAATAATCTATTTGGCAGGCGGCAAGAAAAACAAAACAATAATGCCCGTTACCAAATAACCATAAACACTACCCTACTTTTAATTCTTAATTTTTAATCCTTAATTCTTAATTAAAAAAGGCCACCCCATAATAAATATGAGGCAGCCTTTAAAAGTGAAAGTTAAATATAAAATTGCGATTATTATTTCACAACAACTTTCTTGCCATTCAGGATATAAACACCCTTCTTGACACCTGTAAGAACGCTTGCAGCAGGAGCCTCCTTAACAAGGACACCATCGATGCTGTAAAGTTTGACAGGAGCATCAGCATCTACGCCGAGAACAGCATCAATGCCTGTAGGATTAGAGTTGAACTTACCTGTAATCTCTACGCTGTCGCCATTGCTGAGCATAGCATCCTCAACAACGAGTGTTATTTCGCGGTCTCTGCTTACGCCGGCAAGAGGCACATGACTTACATAGCCTGCATAGCCTGCCTCATAAACGAACGGAACATCCTCGGGCATGAAATCTTTTGTCTGAAGTGTGCCGCGGTTATTGAGCCACTGGAGCTGTATCTTGCTGAATGAAATTGAGCCAACATCATTAGGCAGCCAGATAATAATCTCATCGTAACCGTCGAGCGAGCTTCCTTCTATAGGCATGAAATCATAATAGAAGTTGATTTCCTGCTTCTTCATAGGATAAACAACAATGATGGCATCAGAACCCGCCGATGCATTATTTGTTATAACATCACGTCCGTCGGCCGTGGTAAGACCAGAGATTGAAACAGTTATAGACGTATTGGTTGAGCCACCTCTTGATGAGTCGACAGTCTCCGGGAAACGATAGCCACGAAGGTCTACGATAACGGTGTTGCCCTCAATGGTGAAATCTGGATTAAATGTAACATAAGAGCCGGCCTCTGTGTCGCCGTAAGATACAACGACACTCACCTTGCTTACATCCTCGTTAAGATCATCGCTGAAGGTAAATGTGAGTTGTCCGTCTTTACCGTCTTTTGAATAATATGTATAAAGAGTTGTTCCTTCCTCGGGATTAACAGAAACGAGAGAGCCCGGCATTTCGCCCAACACAAGTGTTATAGAATAATTGCCGTCCTCACCATATATCACAGAAGCATCGTTAGCATCGCTGATGCCTTCAAGTGTGATTTTAAACTTGTCGCCAGAATTCAGCTTGCCTGCGTCACACATCTCGCGGATAAACTTGCTGAGTTCTACGTTGTAGTAATACTGTGTAGTAAGAATTCCATTTACATATCCGGCAGGTATTTCTTCCTTCTGGCTGAACGTGCCGTCAGAATTCTCACCATATTCAATCCAGTTGTGCTGAACATTAACAATACGGTCGAAAGCCAGCTCAAGGTTAGTGCCCGAGATGTAATAGGTTTCGCCGTCAGAAAGATTTGATGTTACAGAAATTGGAATTGACTGTTCACCAGAACCATAATACACAAGAATTTCGGAAGACTCCAATATAGGATTTGTCATGAAATAATAAGTCTTGCCACCTTCAATTTCACAGCTAAAGACCTTCTTGCCTTCATTGTCATAGTTCATAGACAGAATGTTGCCCTGCTCGCCAAGAGCATTGCTTTCATAAAGCATAACCCCATAATAACCTACATTAAAATGAAGGGTATTGTTTTCAAGAGCTTTAATCTGCAAATAGTTTGTTCCACTCGCCAACTTAACGGTTACCTGTTCTGAAGGATCTGTAATATTAATAGGAGTGAACGATACTGCATGCATGCCTGTAAGGCACAGCACAAAACTGAAAATAGTAAAAATAAGTCGCTTCATGTCTAAATATTCTTATTTGTTTTTAGGAGAAAAGCTAAAGGCATAAGTCGTTGCCGTTGCCATAAGGCTGAAGCGGCAGGCTGAAGCCTCTAGCTTTCCGTTCAAAGATCAAACGTCATATTAGCGGATAACCACTTTCTGACCACCGATAATGTAAATACCTTTCTTGAGGCTCTTAACAACGTCTGCCTTTTTGCCTTTGCATACTGCAGTTCCGTCAATGCTGTAAACCTCAACATATGCATTAGCATCTTCTGACTCAACACCGTTGATGGCTGAAGTGCCGTCGTTGACGATGAATGTATATGTCAGCTCAGGATTATACAGATTGTCGTCAAGGCTGTATAATGTTCCTTCAGGAATAGTAATTGTATAAGTACCATTCTCTGTAATTTCTGAGCCAAAACTGATTACAAACTGATTCCAGCTATCCTCAGCATAGTCGATATTAGCAGAAATATTGCTCTCTGCTCCGTCTTTCTTAACTGTTACAAGATTGTCGGTATTGATTCTTCCTGCACCGTCATTCTCGTTAACTGTAAGAACAACATTAGAAAGAGATGTAACTGTACTGCCATCGGCAGGTGTAACCTCAACAGGAACAAGGATGTTCTTTGGCATCTGATACATGAGCTGGATGAAACCGTCACCCTGATAGCTGATAGGTGTTCCGCTGGCATTGCTTGCTGAAACCGAAATGCTTATACTGTTAGCGCTAAGAGCTGACTCAGGCACAGTAAGTGTTATAACCTTGCCTTCAACCTTAGAGTCGAGAAGAACACGTGTGTTCATTCCGTAAGTTGCCATTGCAGAACGTACTGTTGCACCCTCACCACTCAGAGTGATGTTGATTTCAGAAGGAATTTCCTTGTTGAATTCTCCGCCTTCTACATAAGGAGCCGGATCAACAGACACTACAGAAAGACTTGCCGGATCGACATTGAATGTAATCTCATAGTCTGGGTTGCAGATACCATGTCCCTGCAGACCGTCTGACCAAGGAGCAAGCTCATCGAAGTATTCGTTGGCTATTGACTGAGAGTCAACTTTAAGAACATAAGCGCCATATTCATTGATTTCTTTCGGTGTGTCTGTTCCAATCTCAACAAACTTAGCAATAATCTTGTTCTCGTCTGTATTGGCAGACAACTTGGCATCAGCTACTTTCACATCGTCTTTATAAAGAGCTGCAGACGCAGTTGAAGTAAGCATTACAAATGAGCCGTAATTAAGTTCAACCTGACTTAGGCTCGGGTTATAAGAATCAGCTGCAGGAGTTGTTGACTCATACATCAAAGAAGCATCGGCATAACGGCCGTCAAGAACACCAAACGAGAATTCGTAACCGCTGTTGAAGAAATTCTTGCCATATTTTCCTTCACCGCCGTCAACAACTTCGTTGCCGTCCATGTCTGTAAATGTAATCTGAAGAATGATATCTGTAGTGAGCTTATAGTTAGCATCATACTTGTTTGACTCATCGAGAACTGCAGTTACAACAGTATGACCATTCTCATAGTTTACATCATAAGCTCCCCAATCCTTGGTTCCATACATACCCATAGGCACAACAACGCTCTTAACCTTAACTTCTTTGTCTACTTCAATTGTAACAGTTCTTCTGTTTTCCTTGAAGCTGAGGCACTGCTCTGCTGTCGGTGAATAAATGTTGGGCTCCGGATCAACACTCAAAATGTTAATAGCCGTCTTAGTTTCTCTAGGAGTAGCACCTTCAAAAGTCAGAGTGGCAACTTCAGGAGTCTCTGTTCCCTGATACATTGCATCCTCTTTAGTATAAGCCTCAATCTTGACCTCGTATGATGAGCCTTCATACATATACCATGCATTGTCAAGAATACGACCATCCTTTTCTATCTTCATCGGACCGACATTTAATACATCCTCGCCGTCTTCAGCCTCAGAAACATAATATTCATGCTGAACGCCCTCATCGCCAGAGAATTCATAGTGAACGTATTTCACTTTCTTGTTAAGAGTAACCTTAACAGGTGTCTCCCAGTCGATTTTCTCGAGCTTAGCTCCCTGCTCTGGCTCAGAGCTTACAATGGTCAAGGCATTTGCACCAGCTTCAGCAAAGCTGACATTAATATCCTGATCAATACCATATACAAAACTATGGTTATAGATAAGATAAGTTTTACCTTCCTCTACAGACAATGTAGAAAAGTTTGCATCCGATCCCATTTCAACAGAGAGAGTGTTTCCATCAACCATGAAAGTTGGCCATGACCATCCATGAGAAAGTTTCAATGTACCGTCAGCAGGAGCTGTGAAACTTGCATAAATTGTTTTTTCCGCTGGTATAACATAAGTGTCACCATCAGCAATTACATAAGGATCTTCCTGTGTCCCTGAGCCCGTCGGGACGGCATAAACGCCCAAGACACATAAAAATGCCATTAAACTAATTAGTAAAGACTTCATAATACTTAAATTTTTAATTAATAAAATAAGTTAGCAAAATATATAGTAAGGGAATGGGGACCGGCCCCACACCCTTTGCTATATCTTAGAATAGAGTTTACAATCATTACATATTGCCAGGTTGCATTAAAAGATGTTTTTCGATGGCCAATATGTAAGTCAGACAAAATAGTTACTTAACTATAACTTTCTTAACAACGCTTACGCCATTGCTTGCAGCCTTAACGATAAACAAGCCTTTCTTGCCTCCTGTGCTGACCTTAACAGATCCTGAAGCAGAATTGACATTGCTGATTACGCTTCCGCTGATATCATAAACAGTCACGTTAAGCTGCGTTCCGCCATTTACAGATATCACACCATTCTCACCAGAGATAGCGATACCTTCTTCTGAAACAGTTGCGTCATTGATACCTGCTGTTCCTGCAGCGAACTTAGCTTTTGTGGCATTGATTACACGCTCTGTGTTAGCATCAAGCAGCATGACAACAATCTTGGCATTGTCCCAGTTGGTAACGTTCTCAGGCATGCTGAACACCTTGTTGAAGGCAACAGGCTGACCGGCGGTTACACTTACAGGAATGAAACCTGATTCACCGGCGAAGTTGTCGTTAGGCACCTTGCGGGCAACATCATTGAATGTTATGACTACAATGCTTGAACCATACTGTCCGCCTTTGCCAAATTCACCAAGTATATCTTGATCAAATGCGTACAAGTTATTCTTCTGAGGTCCTGTAAGACCATCTTCCAGAACAACGAATGCAATGTTATGGTTCAGAGAGTTCATGTTCATTGCGTAATTTACATTACCTGAAACCTGAACATTCTTGCTGTCCTTATCATAAACGGCCTTATCAATGGTAACATCAGCTATTGCATAGCTGCCTAATTCACGCTGTGCGATGTCATAGAATGTGTTGTTGCCTTCAGGTGAGTCAAAGCGATACTGCTCGTTTCCGCTGACATACATTGGCGCATAAAGAGTATCAATACGGTTGATGACACCCATCGGCTGGGCTGTGATGCCAAAGTAGTTGTTATAATTTTCATAAGCAAACTGATCGGTACCGATTACAGAACTGTGAATAGCCACCGGTACAATTTGGTCGCCATAGAGATTCTCAAGATTCTCTATTGCAAGTATACCCTGCGGACAGTTAGGACACTGCTGTCCTGTACTTTCCTCAATTACCAGATGCTTTGTAGTTTCAAAAGCGAGGTTGCTTATCGTACCATTCTGGCTGTAAACCGTACCGTCAAGGCTGACGCTTATTGTATATTTGTTTTCTTCACCAACCTTAAGAGGCAGTTTGTCAGGGAATGTGAACGAATAATTTGCAGCACTTGTTATAGGCTTGCTTGGAGTGGCTGAATAAGTGCTCTTGAACGTACCGTCAGCAGATGTAAGAGTTGCGTTAATTGTATTATAAGAATTATCAGACAGCACCTGAACAATCGCACCTACTGTAGTAGACTGCTGATTAATCTGAGTAGACTGAACATTAGGAACGAAGTTGAAGTTGCCCTTGTAATAAACCTTAAGGTTATCTATGAAGACAATACTCTGATTTTCGTTCTCATTGACAAACGCAATATAAATATTCTTACCGGCATAATCGCCCAGTGACTTTTCTACGTGAACCCAGTCACCTGTCAAGCCTTCCTCTGAAGAACCAGGAGTAAGCTGCTCGTCGTAGATAACCTTACCGTTTGTCTTAAACTTATTATAAAGTTCTGTTGTAAAGTTAGAATAAACAGCATCATCCTCAAGAACCATTACCTTCAGACGGTCTGTTTTCACATTGCGGTATGACTGAGCGTCAAAGCTAAGATAATAATCGGCATTTTCGATTGACAGACGAGGTATAGCCATCCAGTCATCAGACTTGCCGGCAGGATTGTACATTGATGTAGACGCTGCACAATAATCAGAACTGCTTTCATCTTCATGAATTACAAAATTCCAAGGAGTGTTGTCTGCATCAAAGCCAAGGTCCTGCATAGCACTTGTAGGCTTGTTGTGATCGCCTTCATAAAGCAGATACCTTACCATTGAATTGCTCGGATCATTGAAGTCATCAGAGAAGAGACTTCCGTCAGAACTTATTTCCGGCTCATACGCACCATTATAGTTGACCGTAATCTCCTCATTGGGACAGAATCCCATAATGTCAGTAACTGAACCGGCAGACAAAACAACTCTATATTTCTCATCTTTTTCAAGATAACGCTTCAGACTTGGATACAATGAAACTATAGTTTCTGAATTCTGAACTATATTAAGTTCGCAAACAGGTGATTCCTGGCCATCCTTATAAAGATATGCCTTAGCACCGTCTGCTACGGAAAGTGACAAGTCGAAAGCTATCTGAACCGGATGATCTGAACTGATTTCAGATACGTTAGCCTGATCTGCAGGAGCTATCTGTATAGCCTGTGCAGGAGTTTCAGCACGACCTATATATTTTACGTTTATTTCATTGCTCTTGATTGAATTGTCACTCAACAGATAGAATGCGCCGGCAGGAATGTTCATCGTATACTCCTCGTTCTCGTTCAAGGCCTGAGGAATACCGCCAATAGTGAATGTTTTATTTCCTGTCTGTGCTGTGATGGTATACTCGCGAACGAAAGTGCCGTCTTTATCCAAAAGCGTAGCCTTAACTCCCGATGTAACTCCGGCAGACTTAGAGAAAGCCAATGTCATCTGTCTGAACTTGGCAAATGTTGAGCCGGCTACAGGTGAAGTAGCATAAGAGTTCAGCGGATTAACGTGGCTAGCAGCTTCGCTGATAGTTTCGGAGAGACGTATAATATAGCCCTTGGTCTTTGTCTCGGCCATACCAATCATCACTTTTTCATCATCCGAAACGCCCTGTATTGTTCCTGTGTAATCATAACCGGTACGCTCATAGAAATTCATTCCATAACGTCCTGAAAGAATCTCATCTATACCATACCAAAGGCTGCCTACGCGTACATAAGCATAACGCACAGGATTAATGGCCGGACTGCATCCGAACACTACTCCGTTATTAGAAACAGCATCACCGGCACGGTCCTGCTCCTCGCTATCAGCATTGTAAAGAGAGCAAGTGTTGTCTGCTGTATTATAAAGATAACTTGCAAGATACTCTCCACCGGCATACTGTACAATACCTGTAAGATATTTACCATTATTACTCATTGTCGACTCGTCAACAAAGGTTTCGCTCGGTACATCTCCGAGAGCATTGTCTACGTATTTACATTCATTTGTCGACTTGTTGTAAACGTAATAACAAACTGTAGCCGGAGTGATAAAGTTGATAATACCGGCAATGATGTTGCCGTCGGCACTGATGTTGTCAACACGAACCTGATTGGTGTTATATCCCAACTTCGTCTTTTTAGGGAAGTTAGAATATTCGGCATAAACATCTATTGCCTTATAAGTGCCGTCAGACTGTTTTTCCCATAAAAGAGGAACTTCAACATATCCGTCTGCTCCATCGGCAAAGCTACCGCTGTTGCCCCAACCTCCAATGTATTTTCCGTCGGGTGTTACAGTTGTGGCCTTTCCAGCATATTCAGACTGTAAAGATATCCACTTTTTCTGATCAAAATCATAATAAGCAGGTTTATTGTCATAACATCCGACAATAGTCTTTCCGTCGTTTGTTACATCAGAAGCCTGAAGCGACTTCATCAAATCTGCTTCAACCCAAAGTTCAGTAAGCTCTCCTGTCTGCACATTTATCAGATAAGGATAAGCGTAGCGGCTCTGGTCATCCTCATTAACGCCTTCAGCAGTAGCCCATAGTCCATTGTCTGAAAGAGACGTGAAACCTGCAGGCTTCGGGAAGTTCACAGTAGTAAGCTGTGCCTCCTGTGCTGAAGACGGAATTACCCCAAGCAATCCGAGGACCAGCAAAACACATAAATATAAACTTTTCTTTACCATACAATAATAATTAAAAATAGAAATTATTTTACTTTACAATCACTTTCTCTGTACGGCCGTCAGCATACTTCAGAATGTTTATACCTTTCTGAGGTGCATTAAGGAGCTGTCCGTCAATAGAATAGCGGGCAACAACTTCATTATTTACATCATTATGTATTCCGTTTACGCTTGTTGATCCGCTATAAACGAAGTTAACCGTTATCTCTGAATCTGTAGTAAGAGAGCCTTCACCCTTAATAGATAATTTTACTACACATGTACCTGCAGCTTCTCCTGGAACCCACTCTGTTTGTGAAGATATATCAACTGTACCATTTGGCTCAACTTCTTTAGCATCTTTCTCCATAGTTCCCTCACTAGTTACAGTAGAGCAATTTCCGGCACAACAAGCTGCAAAAGATGTTCCAGCAGGCAATGTCGTTACATTATAATAAATTTTGCAATCCTTTTTCTGTGATGAAGTATTTTTCACATAAACGCCACCTAAAGGAACAATCGATTTCTCCACAATTATGAATTCGCCATTAGGTCCATAATCAAAAGATTGTGTTGTCCCAACTTTATCCATTGTAAGCGTTGCACCATTTTCTATAACGTTACCATTCTCGTCAACGAAAGAGAACGACTGTGCATTCATTGAAATGCAACCTACTACAAATAATATACAAAGAGTAAAAAACTTTTTCATATTTCTTTTAATTTATAATAATGTTAAACTTGTTTTTAATAGTAAAATATCAAAAGGCTAAATCGGGAAGTTCATTTATATGACTTGAACTTCCCAACTTAAATTTTATTCATCAGTTTGTGAATCATCGCTAACAGGAATTACAGGCACTTTAACAACCTGCTGTACACCATTATCATTATAAATGAAAGCTACTACAGACATATTTTCAGCTTTCCATCCGTCTTCCAAAACGGCTGTACATGTTGATGTTTTTTCCTCATCCCATTTAATACTGAAGTCCTCGCCGTCGCGTCCGTTAACCGCTGTACGGAAAACATGGTTATGAACATATTGAGTATTAATAGAACCGTCCGGCATATACTGAATGCTTGTTATATTGTCTTCAATAAGCCAAAGTTGCAATTTACCTGTCACATCAAGCACGCCTTTTGCATTAACGTTTATTGTTACGGTTCTTGTAGCCTCATCATACGAAGTTGTTGCGTCAAGTTCAAGCGGAGCAGAAGCCTGCAATGCATCACGGACTATTGTTCCCCAAGACTGATATGTACTTGAAACAGTCTTTCTGTCAATAACACCTGTCGGCTGCGCATCTATGCCCCATGAATTAAAATAGTAATCACCTGTCTCTGTCCACAAAGGGAAAGGCTGATTAGTTACGGTCTTAGAGAAAGGACCGCTATGAATACCTACAGCAATAACATTTTCTGCACCATACTGCTTTTGCAGACTTTCAATCATTTCTGAAGCATTCGGGCAGTTTACGCAACGTTGTCCTGTGAAGTCTTCAATCAATACACGTTTCGCAACTTCTACAGGCTCCACTTCAATAAAGCGGTCGTCCTCATCAATATTGCTGCATGCCATAAATGAAAGTGCCGCAGCACAAATGGCTAACTTGCCATATATTTTATTATTCAGCTTCATCTCTGTTTAGAAGTTATAGTTGTAAGAAAGTGTTACACCCTTGCTTGCCGGAACATAACGGCATACACCGCCAGAACAATTGTAACCGGCACGGGTACGGCCATAACCAAGCTGTATGCGGTGAGAGCCTTTGTTGAATGTTATGTATCCCTGATAATAGTGCAGGTCGGTAACGCCACTGTTGTATTCATCAGCGATTGTGAACATCCAGTTAGGAAGTACTGACAGCTCGAGCAGAGCATACCACCAGTCGCCCAAGTCGTCATCAGTTGACAGATACTGTAGCTCACCACGAAGAGTAAACTTATTGTTGAACTGATATTTAGCATCAGCGATGAAGATGTCAGAATGTATCATTCCGCCCTCACCCTCTACAATTGTCTTGTTGTAGAACTGGTTCATATACATGAGGTTGAGTTTGAACTGACGTGTCAGTTTCTTCTCAATCTGCACATTCAGATCTTGATAGAATGTCTCGTCGCCCATCTTCCAGAAAGCCGATCCATATCCGTCGGTTCCGGCTCCGCCGATATAGTTAGTATTGATGCCGCGGATGTGAGAGAAATTAACCTTGATGTTTGTTCCATATTTACCGCCAAGGAATGTACGGCGCTTAAACTTATAGCCAAACTCGCCCTGGAATGCCCACTCTCCGTCAGGATTGGTTGCATAAGGATACATTGCAGCCAAAGCATAGGTCTGGTCCATGGTGAACGCAGGCAGGTGGTTGATAAACGAAGACGTACCGTTAATGGTTCTCTTGCTGCGGAACGACATATTGTCGCTGCGCTTTGCCTGAAGCAGGATGCTCATGCCTCGCTTTGAATATGATGCAGAAAGCATGGCAACATTTCCTTTACGATAAATGTATCCGTTGTCGAACGACGGGTCCTGTGTTTTCCATGCATATTCAGCGAGGAGGCTGAAATTGCCTTTTTGCAAATTGGCACGCACGTCAAATGCATTTACGGTGGTAGGCAAATTTAGCTTATGAGTGGCATCAACCATGATGTCTTCTTCTTTCTCATACTTGTTTACCCACGATGCGCCTAAGGTCAGATATGTTCCGCTGTTACTCAGGCCCTTGAACCACTGGTCAAGACCGAGTTCAACGTCAGCACCTGACACCCATGAGTCATTGTGCGACCAGTATCTGCGCTGCTTGCCGCTAAGAGCCTTGATTGACACACCCGGCAGAGGTTTGATAGTCAGGCGTCCGCCGAGGAGAGAGTTGTCGATGCCCAATGTACGTTCTTCGTAAGTCCGAAGAATGAATCCTGAGCCGAACTGCTCGTAAAAGTTACCCAAAGTAAGGTCCCAGTTTTTGAAATGAGTCTTCAGATAGAAGTAGGGCACGCCCCATCCTCTATAATCTTTTTCAAATCCCGGTAAAGGATGTTTCAAAAATTCGAAACGCGCTCCGGCATCAACATGCTCGCTCATTACATTTACGTCTGCAAATGTATTGGTCAAAGCCCATTCGTTAACTTTCTCGGTGCCAATTGCGTCATCGTCCTGCGGAATAAGAATGTCGCTCTGTATACTTCCGCTGACGGTAATCTTTTTTTCTTCAGTCTCTTGTGCCAAGGCTGTAAACGACAACGCCGGCATAAGCAAGAGACAGAAAAGTTTGTTATAATTGTGCATAAGTGTCAATATATTCGGTTGTCAGCACTATGTAGCATTATTTGTTGATGAGCTCTCTTACTTTCTCAATAAGTTCCTGTTCAGCTCCTTCTGTATATCCGTTGTGTTTATAGACGATATTTCCTTGTCCGTCAACAATCAGTGTATACGGAATCATCTGTATTCCAAGTGCACGCTTGAAATCGCTGTTGGGGTCAAGAAGCACATCGTAAGGCCATTCATGACTGTCAACAAGCGGTTTTACCTTGTTGATGTTCTGTGCCTGGTCGATAGATACTGCAATAACCTTAACGCCGGTTTCTTCCTGCCATTCATCATAAACTTCGCTGATGGCAGTCAACTCGCGGTTACAGGGTTTGCACCAGGTGGCAAAAAAGTCAATGATGAACGGTTTGCCATTGTTTGACAACGTGTCTGTCCTTACTGTCTTACCATTGATATCCTTAAGGGTTACAGACGGTAACTGCGCGCTGGCTGAATACACTAATCCTAGCGCAAAAACAATTGATAACAAAAATTTTTTCATTATTAATGCAATTTTACTGTTTTAACTCGGACAAAGTTAGTAATAATTTTGAAACACGCTAACTTTTTTATTGGAAAAAATGCATAAAAATATTGCTTTGTGATAAAAGTTATGAATAATCAAGCCATTTAATATTTATTAGCAATAAAGATGCAATATTTATGCATAAATTGTTCTTTTAATGAAATGTGTTCGTCATTTTTTCTTTATTTTACATTATTTTTCGATAAAACTTACTTTAAGAAAGGTTTCACATTCATAATATTATCACTATGCAATGCAAAATTATTTTTTATTTCTCGATATGCAAAATATAATATAGCCGACAATAATTTAAGACCCACCAATCATTATTCTTGATAAATTTGGACAAAATTAAGTGTAAAATAAACATTATTTTTTCAACTTATCAACAAATGTTTTCTAACATTAAACAGCAAGCAAAATAAAGAATAAAAAGACATGGGCAAACGATGCATTAATTTGAATATGATGAAATATAATTTCAATATGAAATAATAAAAAAAACATTTTTTATATTTAAATAAGGTGGAATTCACTTGATAAAAATCAAGAAGGCAACAATAAGCACATAACCAAGAAACATCAATAAGACAAACACAACAAGAAAGTATGAACACAATAAAATCACGATAATTTTTATAGAAAAACACGACTCGGTATTGACACTAAAACAAACGAAGAAAAGCAGTATGCAAAAGATAAAAAACATTTACATTAAACATGGCATATTTAAACAAAACTGTTACAAAAAACATGTAACAGGAACTAATGTCTTATGAATATTTACGCAAACATTTGCAAGCAGAAACGGACATACAGATTACATTATGACACATCAGTTTTGCATATCTTTCTAAACAAAATAGAATGTTATGGAGATAAAAACCACCCGTATTAACAAAAATTATTTACAATACAACTCAAACCCATACATTTTGAATGCTAAAACATGCCATTTTAGACTTTAAAACATATGGTTTTAATGGCCCAAACAACCGTTTTCATGATAAGAAACACAGGTTTACGGCATAAAAAATGCCTGATTATGCTGCACACATCAGCGCAAAATAAGTAGACATCACTGATGTTCAACCACTTATCTTTGCACACATTTATAGCTAAAATTACAGCCTGATGGATTTATTTTTTCAAATACTCAAGTCTGAAAGCGTCATAAAAATCCAAATGGTAAGCAAATCATCCAAAATAGCGGCAATATGTTTTCAACAATAAAATTTGGCTTAAGCAATATCTGCTACGTGACAAAACCATTATGATGTATTAGCACTAAATTCAAAATCAAGAATAAGACAAATGCTAGCCGAATTCTAACCGCTGCACAATCTCTACAGGTACAAGCATAAGGACTGTTCCAATATGCATACAACAAAAATATTAATTTATGCCTTTAAAAGAATTATTGAATTACATTATGACTATTTTTGTATAAAATAAAGTTTCATTTCATCGGCATTTATTTTGAAATTCACTCTGTTTGCACTATCTTTGCATTAGGCGGTATATGCTGACATGTATTTTTATAACAAAAAATAAAACGTGTTTGATATGGAAAGCAGCAATAAATACATAAGATTCGACTGGGCCATGAAAAGGCTTTTGAGAAACAAGGCAGACTTTGGAGTTCTCGAAGGACTCCTGACAACATTGCTCGGAGAAAAGATAACAATAAACAGACTTCTTGAAAGCGAAAGCAATCAAGAGGACGAGTTTGACAAATATAATAGAGTTGACATGCTGGCCGAAGACTCTAAAGGCGAACTGATACTCATTGAAGTGCAGAACAACAACGAGTATGCTTATTTTCAGAGAATGCTCTTCGGCGCGTCTAAACTTGTAACGGAATATATCAACCGCGGCGAAGGATACGGAAATGTGCGCAAGGTGTATAGCGTAAACATCGTATACTTCTCACTTGGAAGCGGAAAGGACACTGTGTATCAGGGAAAGACGGAATTCAGGGGAATACACAATGGTGACATCCTTGAACTGACGCCGTTCCAAAAGCAGACATTCAAGGCTGACACAGTGAGCCAGCTCTATCCCGAATATTATATTCTGAAAGTGAACGAATTTAACAAAGTGGCAAAAAGCCCGCTTGAAGAATGGATATATTATTTAAATACCGGCGAACTGCCTGACGGCGCATCGGCTCCTGGACTTGACCAAGTCAGAGAAAGACTAAAACTCGACCGCATGACAAAAGATGAACTGAAAGCATATTACAGACATTTGGACAATATTGTAATTCTAAGAGACAATATATTTACTGAAAGGGCTGAAGGTAGAGCTGAAGGTAGAGCTGAAGGAAGAGCCGAAGGAAGAGCCGAAGGAAGAGCCGAAGGTAGGGCAGAAGGACTTGCAGAAGGAATGGCCGAAGGCGAAAAGAAAAAGAACATGGAAAATGCTGCAAGGATGAAAGCGCTGGGACTGCAGACCGACATCATAGAACAAGTAACCGGATTATCGGCAGAAGAGATAGCAAATCTGTAAGTGACTGATGGACACGCTAAAAGAGAAAACAGCTAAAGGGCTGATATGGGGGCTTATGAACAATGGCTCCACGCAGATCTTAAACCTTGTATTCGGCATATTTCTAGGTAGACTGCTTACACCGGCCGACTATGGCATGGTCGGAGTGTTGACCATATTCACCGCAATAGCCGGAAACCTGCAGAGCAGCGGATTCACACAAGCGCTGACCAATATGAAGCATCCTGAAGGCCGTGACTATAATGCTGTGTTCTGGTTTAATGTTATCGTAAGCATCAGCATATATGTAATTCTTTTCTTTTGCGCCCCGCTAATATCGCTGTTCTTTCATCAGCCGGCACTCACAAAGTTGTCGCGTTTTGTTTTCCTCAGTTTTGTGATATCATCATTCGGCATTGCTCACGGAGCATATATGTTCAAGAACCTTATGGTGAAAGAAAACACCGTAACGGGCTTTGCCGCCCTCGCCATATCAGGTCTGTCAGGCGTGTTGCTTGCCATCAATGGTTATTCGTACTGGAGTCTGGCGTGGCAGCAAATAATTTATATCACAATAGTGAACATCGGACGCTATTTCTACACGCCATGGCATCCGTCACTGCGCATTGACCTGCGGCCTATAAAAAAAATGATAAACTTCAGCATGAAGATTTTGCTGACGTCAATAATCAACACTCTCAACAGCAACATTCTTGTGTTTATCTTCGGACGCCTTTATCCAATAAAGGCTGTTGGAAGTTTCACTCAGGCCAACAAGTGGAACACCATGGCCTATTCATTTCTAAGCGGCACTATGGCTCAGGTGGCCCAGCCGGTAATGGCGCAGATAACAGGAGACGACGACCGTGAGCGCCGCGTATTCCGCAAAATGATGCGACTCACTGCAATGTTGTCGTTCCCGGCAATGTTCGGCCTGGCAATGGTTTCTAAAGAATTCATTCTGCTCACAATACACGAACAGTGGCTCAGCAGCGTACCGTTGCTCCGCATTCTGTGCATAGGCGGAGCGTTCATGCCGCTCTACACTTTGTATCAGAACATGATGATAAGCCGTGGCAGAAGCGACATTTATCTTTGGTGTACTGTTGTACAGATTGTGATACAGATAGCCATAGTCATTGCTTTTGCAAAGTTCGACATGGAGGCAATGGTATGGGCATATACAGCCGGCAACATTCTGTTCATAGGTATATGGCAGTATTTTCTTAATAAACTTACGGGTATAAAGACCTTGGAAATTATGCGCGACATCTGTCCTTTCATGATTTCAGCTGCGGCTGTAATGGCTGTTGTATGGCCGGTTACGGCTCCGATATCCAACTTATGGCTGCTGCTTATTTGCCGTTGCATCCTTGCCGCAGTACTTTATCTTGTCATAATGCGACTGGATCATGCTGAGATTCTGAATGAAGGAATAGAATATATCAAGAACAGGAAAAAACATTGACACAGACAAAGTTCGATACTCCATGATAAAATATAAAGGCCGGCGATACAAGTGGCACTATGCGTGCTGCATGTATCGCCGGTCTTTTTCATATACATAATACCGACACGAAGAATTGATACCGACTAAAACAAGCGGCTATATATCTTGCGCACTGTGAGATATGCTAAATTTGCAAGCCGGAAAGGACAAGTTCCGCGGAACATTGCGGCAAGCATGCCAAACAACAATCCAGACGGACGATAAGGCAAGAGTTTGTCGGCTTCGGCAAAGCTGTAGCCGTCAGTGCGCACACAGCGCAAAGCATTTATCATTCCGATCTGTAAAGGTGCGTTATATATACCACATAAATCTTTCTCTTTGAAGAAATCAAGCACAATGCGGTTTGCTTTCAGATATGAACGCAAATGACGCTCTGAACGGGTATGGGTGTATGACGCCGCGTTTTCATCGCTATAGAAATAAACAACATCGTTAATAAACGAACGACTTGCATAAAACATCAGGCGCGTCATTATTGAATAGTCTTCGCTATAGTCAACACCGGGCACAAGGGTTATGCCATGGTCGGTATAAAGACTCCGTCGGAAGAGCCTTCCCCACATGCGGTTAGAAACAATGTTCTGGCACAACATGAGCGAGAGATAACGCTTTGTATCATGAGTCTGGCACGGAAGCATTGGCTCTGATAATCCTGCCGAAGTGAAACGTTGCCAGGCTCCGTCGACCACATCGGCACCGCTGCGCTCCATTTCGGAGCACAACATTTCTACAGCCCGTGGTGGCATATAGTCATCGCTGTCGGCGTGCATTATACAGTCGCCCGTAGCGGCGGCAATAGCCACGGCACGCGTGGCCCCCACTCCACGGTTAACTTCGTTGTCTATTATGCGTATCTGTGGCGCACGGTCAGGATAGCGTTTAATTACTGAGCGCAAGATATCTATGCTTCGGTCGGGAGTACAGTCGTTTACAAACACATATTCCATGTCGCCGTGCGTCTGTTCAAACAGCGATACAGCACAACGCTCAATATATTTCTCCACCCCATACACGGGCACAAGCACAGATACCTTCATAACAGCTATGACCTTTAACTTTAAAACAACTTTATTACCGAGACTTCGCCAGTCATCCAGATGCCGTCTATCCTACCAGATAACCAACAAGCAGGGTGCCGTTATAAACCCACAACCACAACGTAAGCACAACGAGAAGTCCGCGCAGCCATGGTCTAAACTTGCTATTCTCGGCCTGTTTAACCATAAATGCCATTGCCAAAGGCATGACAAACAGCCAGTGGGCACCCATGATATACACTTCGTTTATACCGAAACCGAGGCCCATGTGCAGAGCCATGTCAAAGGCGAATCCGCACAATGCCATCCACAAGAAACGCGAACGTCGGCCATGCCATATTCCAACGACAAACAGCAAGACCAACACAGCCTCAACAACATAATTGATTATCCAGCTGTAAGGCACAATGACAGGGCGGCTGCGCAGCGTGTCCTGCAACAGATGCTGATCGTGGAGCTGTATAGATTCGCCGAAAAGATTCTCTACAGCCGTTTCAGAGCGTGACGTTGAAACATCTGTCCAGTTGATAAACTCGCCCTTACCCATCGGCTTGCCGGTATGTTTGTTCCATGCCTTCTGATGGTCTCTCACATATTTTGCCTTCACACGCTTGTTCATCTCCTGCGCAAAAGCTTTATTTATAGCAGAAGAATCCTTCAAAGACGTAGTGTCCTTAAATGCCTCCAGCAACTTCTTGCGCGACTCCTCGCTCTTCTTCAGTCGTGCCTCCTTGCGTGCCTTCTCCTTTGGCAGCACGAAAGTGCGGTACTCCCAACGGGCAAACACCCATATCAATGCTGACGGCAGGATAACTGCAAGCAAAAAATACTTCAGGCGGAAAAACTTCTTTCCGTTTGTAAACAATGAATAGATAAAAATCTTTATTCCGTTGCTAAGCGTAACTCCTGCCGTAACGAAAAACAGCAGCCATGTCTGGCCTATACTGAACTTTGTTCCGTTCTGTATTTTCAGTCCCGACACATACAACGCAAACACGAGCAGGAACAGAGACACGCAGAAATGGTCGGGCACAATGACCGCTACCATAACATAGGCAAACGAGAACAGCATGGCTGACAGCACCGTAGCATCAAAGCGCTGAATCTTGACAATGTCTCTGAATATACGGAAAATAAATATAAACGTATAGAATCCAAAGAACAAAAGCGGCACAGCAACAATAAACTGCACCAGGTTAAGGCCTGTAAGTTCCATAATCCAGTCGTCGAGAACTGAAAGAGGCCACACCATGAACGACAGGAACGGATGGCGATAAACATTATAATTAGCTTCCCAGTGGGTTACCATGGAATAAGTTATGGGGTCGAAGCCCGACATAACAAAGTTTTTTATAAATATCGTCCAGCGCGCACCGCCCGTATGCAGGAACGTGCTGAAGGTCTTGCTTATCATTACAGCATGCAAGCAGATAAGCACACAAAGCGCGCTTATGGCCACAGCCTTCTCTTCGCGCCTTATTTTAAACATTCCAAAAAACTTCTTCATATAGTTTATTTTTATTTTCTACGATAATAATCAAGCGTATTCAACACGGCTGTCTGAGTATTTAATATCAGTCCATATAACTTTCAATAAGACCTTGCCGACCGGAAATTCTATATGACAAACATAGAATATAACAGCATGAATTATAGATTAAATCATTCCGACACAGGCAACAGCTAAGCGTTTAACAAGAAACACGCCGCCTAAGCATCAGTTTCTGAAAGGCTTGTAATAGCTCTCGTTAGCAAAATCGAGCATTTCAAAGTCGCCGCGACTGTCGCCATAAGCCACAAGCCAATAGTCCTGACGGTCGGGATAAAGTTTAAGCAGGCGCCTTACCTTCTCCTCGCCATAACAGTTCTTTGTCAGGAAACGGCCTGTAATAACCCCGTCGCGGTCTTCAATCATCGTGCCGATGACGCTCACGCCGTCAAGTCCAAAGAAGAACGGCTCAACCCAGTTGTTTATACTTGCGCTTACAATAACCACCTTGTTGCCGGCCTCAAGCACTTCGTTGATTTTCTGCACGCCCTGAGGACGCAGCAACGACATTCTTTCGCTTGCGAAACGGGCGCACCATTTGTTGAAATCGGCAATTTTCATTCCGCCGAAACAATGGGTAAACACCTTCTCCTTAACTTTCCAGTTGGCATAAAGGCCAAGCTTCATCAGCACCAGCAACGGAAAATAGTATAATATGCAAAGCAAGAAAGCCTTGTCGCCCCTGACAAAGCGGATAAACTCAAGGAGCGTGTCGCGGTTGGTCAGCGTACCGTCAAAATCAAAGGCATATATCTTTCCTAAAGGATAGCTCATAATACTTATTTCAAAAAACGTATTTCAGTCATCAAAGTTCTTCCGTCATCACTTTATCACATATATCAGAACAAGGAATGTGAGTGCCCACACCAGCACCACGCACTGCGTAAACCTGTCACGGAGCATCATCTTGGTTGGGTCGCCGCTCTTCTTGTCGACAACGGTTATCTGAATGTAGCGCAGAAGACCGAGCAATACAAACACCGAGGTGAGATAAAGCAAGTCGGAATGGAAACGGTTTACCACCTCTGGCGAAACGGTGTACATGATGTAGCACACAAGTGTAACCGACGCCGTAATGGTTATGGCCTGATTGATGAACGTAAGGTTATATCTTATGGTGTTCTTTCTCGGTGGCTCTCCCGTCTCGTTCATGCGCAATACGTCATCACGGCGCTTGGCGAACGAAAGGAACAGAGTGAGCAAGAAAGTCATAAGCACAAGCCAGTTGCTGAGTGCAATGTCCGTGGCAAAGCCTCCGGCAAGTACGCGCAGCACAAATCCAAAGGCTATGATGCAGACATCAACAATGGCATACTGCTTGAGCTTAGAACAATAAAGAATGTTCAGAAGATAATAAACGAAAATAACCAGTCCTACCTGTATTACATGGGTGTATGTGTCGAGCAGACACACCATTCCGGCCGACAGCAGAAACATGAGAGCCATAAGAGCCCAGGCACTCTTAACGCTTATGGCACCCGAGGCAATGGGCCGCTTGCACTTGACCGGATGACGGCGGTCGGCATCAACGTCGATGATATCATTGAAGCAATAAACCGACGACGCTATAAAACTGAACGCAAAAAACGTTATCACCGACGCTCTTATATCCGACGGGTCGAGCAGACTGCCGCCGAAGAACATAGGTATCATCACGAATACGTTTTTGAGCCACTGGTGCGGACGTATCAGTTTAAACAGGTTACTTTTCATCTCTTCTCGTTTTATGTTCTACTACATTTTATAATATAATGCCATAAGGCGCAAGACGTGCCGTTTCATGCCACAGAACCTACTCCGCCACTGGCAGACTTTATATCATCACGCACCGGCCGGAGCAGCCACGGCTATATGCTTTTTGGCAGAAATCCTATGGCCCATGCCACAAGGCGGTGCAACAGCCACGCAAGCACAAGAGAGACGGCTATCATGATGAGAGCCGTAAGACAATAGCCAAGATTGTAAGTCCTTACATATTTCAGCACAAACTGTATGTGGATAAGATAAAGTTCAAGGCTCACTGTCCCCACAAAAGCAAGTCCGCGGCATATAAAAGCGGGCGTATGGCACAGAATCTTAACCAAAAGCAATATCATCGACACTGTGAGCGGAATATAAACCATGCGCTCAAGGAACAGCGGGAAACGTCCGCGCCATGACTCCTCGAACTCAACGCACATGGCCAGACTCATGACAAAGAGCAGCAATACAAGCCACAATGACGAACCGTCCATGCTGCGCCCGCCCTTAACCAGCGCACCGCAGTTGATGCCGATAAGGAATATAGGTATGCGACTAAAGAATATCTCCACATGGCCCACGCTCTTGTGTATCGGCGGATAATACTGCACCATCACGGCAAGCACCATAGCAGCCACGGGCAGCCATCTGTATTCGGGATGCCTCTCTATGAGCTTCATGTATGCCGGGGCAAAGGTGTACATCATCATTATGGAAGGAATAAACCAAAACGTGAGGTCGTCGATGCGCCAGAAGCTCCAGTTAATAAGTATGTTGGCAATCAGGTCGGGCACGTTGCGGCTGTATCCTCCGCCGGGAGTGTTGATAAACGACGGGATATAGAACAGGCATGCCATGATTATCCACGCCGGATAGATGCGTATGTAGCGGCGCCAGAAAAAGTTTTTCAGTGTAGGTTTCTTGCTCCACGCATACCAAAGACCTATTCCGCTGAGCAGAAGGAACATGTCAACGCCCACATTGCCGCACCTCACAAAGCCGTACATCGGATTGCTCTTTGGCATCCACACATGGAACAGCATGACAAAAATCATTGCCAGTCCCATAAGTTCGCTCCGGTATCGGCTTATGTCCGAAAAGTTTATGGGCTTTATCATATTTTCAGTTTTGGTTTAGGTATATAGCGGAACGTCAGCTTGAACAGCCATGCCAATACTATTGACGCCACGATATAGGTTATAAGTCCCGTGTAGACATATCCGCGATAAGACATCTTTATTATTATCTCGCGCGTTATCGGATGCATGACGAACAGCGCCGAGGATATGGCGCCCATCCATACGCACGGCGCAAGAGCCTTTTCGGGTATGATTTTCATTGTGGCCACGGCTCCTGTAACGATGAACAATGGCACAAACAGCCACGACCAGAAGTAGAAACTGCCGATGAACACAAAGAATGCCGACACCACGATGACGGTGAGATTAAGGGGCAACGGCAGGTTGCGCCCGTGGCGGGCATATAGTATGCCGACACCGAACGGCAGCATTCCGCCTATAAAGTTGTAGCGTATGCGGTTGAGTATCTCGCCGCCCTCGTCAACCGACGGCGGAAACATTGCCTGCACTGCCGTACATATCACAATAAGAGCCAGCGTAAGCGCCGAACTGCGGCGATAGAGCACAAGGCGGTAGACGATGTAAAGCTGAATCATTAGGCCAAAATACCAGTAAGGACCGGGCTTGATGATGTGGTCGGGATCGGGCAGCAGATTGATATACATGAGCAATTGCGCAATGACGCGGCCCACGGTGTAGCCGTGGTATCCATGTGGATGAAGATAGCTAACCACTGCAAAGCCTATGTATCCGAGGAACATAAGGCGCAGCAGCTTGGCATAATGAAATCCGATAAAAGGCAGCGCCTTGACGCGGTTTGGCGTGCTGCGCTCATACTTGCACACAAGGCCGAAGCCGCTTATAAACAGAAACACTGGCACACCGTAGTGTCCGAAGAACGACATGATGTGTATAAACAGGTTGTCGTCGAGCGTAAGCAGGCGCTCAAGCAGCTGCCTCGGCTTTGATGCCGTGAAGGTGTATTCGTTTTCCTTTACGGCGAAACCAAGAAAATGGCAGTAGTTGTGAAGAAATATTCCCAATATGGCTATTCCCCTAAGGGCTTTCGATTCAGCCATACTCAGCAGTTCTTTTTTCATTTGATGTTAAGTTATTTATTGTCCCGGCATGCTCCGGCGCGCTGTTCTCTGTCCATAAAGACGGCAGCGCGCGTCAGTCTTTCACGTCGAGCTTGTCGTAGTCTGTGGTATTCTTTAATATTCTCGGGCGGTTTTCGTTATATTCGTCGCCTATCACATTCAGGTCGCTGCGATAGTAAGGTGTCTGTATTCCGGCAAGATATAGCAGCAGATGCGGCAGCGCGTCGGTCATGTAGCGGCGGTTCTTCGACTTCACAATGTCATTGAACAGCGACGGATGGGCCACCATATACTTATGCGAGCACCATATCCAGAACGGGATGTCAAACTCCTCGCGCGCAAGTCTTGCCGTTATCTCGGTTGAGTGCATTCGTCCGTAGAAATGTACGTCGCCCTCATAGCACTCCTCGCCATGGTCGGGCACATACACCACGATAGCGTCTTCATCCTCGAATCGCTTTATTATCTGGTCAACGATAGAGTCGTTATACAATATGGCGTTGTCATAGTCGGCAAGCACCCTCAATTCTTTTTCCTTCAGGTCCGGACGGTCGTAGTCTTCGGGATTAAAGTGGCGGCGGTCGAGCGGGAATCGCGTGCGGTAGTCAACATGCTGTCCCTTCAGATGGAATATTATCAGGTTGTTATCCCTGTTCTCGTTACGCAGACGGTCATAGTCGGCCAGCAGTCCGGCGTCATAGCGGTAAAGGCGCGTGTTGCGTGTGTCGAACATTGCGCTGCTAAGCAACGGATTGTTCAGAAAGAAACCTCCGCTGAAGTCGTAGACAGCCTCCTTTGCCTGCGGCAAGAACTGATTGGTAAGGAACGTTACATGATAGCCGGCCTTGCGGAACAATTCGGGGAAGAGCGGATAGTCGCACCATTCGCCCTTGTCGCCCACGGTGTAGAGCGAGAAGAGATATTTGAACACAAAACTGGTCAGGTTCCACGGTGCCACAACGTCGCTGAACGGTATCAGCTCGCCTTTCTGCGCGCGACGCGACTGTCGCGGCGTGGTTTTCTTGTCATATCCGTAGAGTCCGGCGTGATGGCGGTTATAGCTCTCGCCTATTATCAGCACGATGTTGCGGCTGCGGAACGAGCAGCTGTCCACCTTGGCCTTGTCGATGTTGTCAACAAGTTTATTCACCTGTTTGGCCGTAAGTTCGTTGGCATAAATGCTGAACATCAGTCTGTAGCCCGGCAGATAGAGCTGTGCCTTCTCCTTCTTTGTCAGTTCATGCTCCACCTGTCCGATATTATCGTAAGACATGAGGCGCAAGAACGCCGCCTTGTCGGCTATACAGTTGGCAGCACTTACTACAAACAGCACAAGCATTATCAGGCCGAGCCACGGCTCAGCAAGATACCATCTGACGGCGTTTTGCAAATCGAAGTTCCATTTCGCCTTTATCCACGCCAGACATTTCTTGCGGTTGCGCCACACCTGCGCCCATATTATATGAACAATCATAACGAGCAGCACCCAGCCTAAACGACTGAACACCACGTCGGGCGTGAGATACGACTCAAGAAACTCCGTAGCCTCGCGGCTGTCGGTCTCGCCCACCAGCAGAAGCATGGTAGGGGTGATGGTTGTATCAAACTTAACAAAGCAGTAGACGTCGACCACCACAAGCAGATAGAATAAGAAATAAATGACGCGTTTAGCCCAAAGACTTATCTTATGAGGCAACAGCCACAGCACCACGCACAATATGCTGACATCGAAAAACAGCTCATAGGGCGCCAGCGGCCATGCGTGATAGCCGCGCTTGTCGGGCACTACGGCGTAGGTGCACACGATGCCAAGCACATACATGAATACAAAAAAAGCGGCATTGCCTCTTATCGGCTTGAAGATATTGGTGAACACACGTCCTGCCTGATTCAATATTTTCATCAAATTCTAATATTTTTGGCAAAATTACATCTTTTTATTGTATCCACAATGCAAATACGGGGCAAATCGAACTCAACAGGATAAAAGTAATTCATTTTTCAGCCATACATTTGTAATTCTTTATATGGTATGAAATATCTTGATATTATATTACGGCAGATTTACACATCAGACAGGACAACAGAATCATGCGTAACGCACATTTCATCTCTTGCTGCTCCTAATACTGCAACACGGAAGACAAAAATAAGAATATTTAATCTGACGGCACTATATTTTTAGAAAGACATTCTCCTGTCAAGCATAAGAAAAGAAAGATGATGATGTGTTTTTACTTACGCGTCATCATCTTTCTTATATATTACAGTTTAAGCCAAATCAGGCATTAGGATTCAGCCGCTCAATAGAAAAGTGAAAAGCTACTGAAAGCACAAAAGCACAAGACTGCCGGTATAAACGGCCTAATCTGACTTAATACTTATCCTGAATGAAATGTGTGCGCAATCTTTGCTCATACTGGGGTTTATCAATGCCGTTGTTGCGCCCACACTCAATACATTTCAACAGCCACGCCATATTATGACCTAACACACGCATGGTCTGCAGTCCTTCTTTATCCTTCATCACATCGTCGGGCGTGAAGCCATGCACAGAATTCCAGTATTGAGAAGACACAACGGGCATATTGCATATAGTAAAATACTGGTTAAGCTGTTCAAACGTGGCAGACGCTCCTCCCCTGCGGCACGACACCACCGAGGCGCCCACCTTACCGGCCATGCGGCTTTCGGAAGAATAGAACAGACGGTTAAGGAACGACACAAGCTGACCCGACGGACCGCTATAATAAACCGGCGAACCGATGACTATGCCATCAAACTCATCAAGCCTTGCCTGTATGTCTTTTACTATATCGTCTCTGAAGCAGCGGCCCGTGCGCATGCAGCTTCCGCACGCTATACATCCTGCCAGCGGCTTCTTGCCGAGATAAAGCAGTTCTGTGTCTATTCCGTCGGCTCTCAAAGCAGTTTCAACCTCATGCAAGGCGGTGTAAGTGCAGCCCTCCTTGTTAGGGCTGCCGTTAATAAGCAATACTTTCATTGTCGTCAGAATTTATGAGCCAGCTCGGCAGCCTTGGCGCAGCCGTCGGTTTTGTTTATGTCTCCCTCGTTAAGCACGGCAGGAACAAGCACTTCGCCTACAACGTCCCATTTCAACAAAGCAGCCGAACGCTCAAGCGGAATGCGCACACCGTCCATAACCGTCATGTCGTCTTCCTCGCAGCAGGCAATCAAGCCGAATTTCTTGCCTGCAATATCCTTTCCGCCTACAACAAGAGAAAACAGACGGTCAATAACGCCTTTTATCTGTGCAGGTATAGAATACCAGTAAGTTGGCATTGTAAACACCACGGCATCGGCATTTAATATTGCCGGGGCTATTATATTGAAATCATCGTCAAACGAGCATGCCTTTCCTGTCTTATAGCATGTCATGCACGCATGGCATCCGCCAATCTTCATCATTGCCGCATCAAATCGCTCTATCTTGTGTCCGCACTTCTCAGCCTCCTTTATAAAGGCCTCTGTCATGGCAAAGCTGTTGCCGTTTTTACGCGGACTTCCTGTAACTACAACTATATTCATAACCTAAAGTTCTATTTTTTTCTGTATTGTGTCTGAATTCTGATTATATGCCTTAGCCACGCATTTCCACTCACCGTTGATTTTCAGCATCAGCAGATAATCGGTGAAATCAATGCGTCCGCCCCATTTTTCTTCAAGAACGCGCACCACGGCAAGCGTTTCTTCAACGGCAATCACGTCTACACGAGCCTTGAAGTCTGCGCCTCCGCCAACCGAGTCGACATTGTTATAAAACTGATTTATGCTTCCGTGCTCAAGTTTTCCGTCAAGATAGCCAAACAGCACGGCCTCGTCTATAAACAGTTCTTTGGCATAACTGCTGTCGCCTTCGGCAACACTTCTGACAAACTTCATGGCTGCTGCCTCAACAGCCTTGTATTCTTCAATACTTGCTCTCATAATGTTTTCATAATTTAAAGGTTCATTTTATAATGAAAGCGCAAACAAGACGCAAGGGCGTCTAACCGGCCTGAATGCAACTTATCGTGTGCAAAGATACGAGATAGTAAACATTTTTGCAAGTACCGAAAAATTATTCAGATACTGAAAAATATATCAGTATATTCACTTTTCGGATTATTATGTTTACTTTTGCACAAACATTAAGACGAACAATACCATGTATGAAAGAAAGATACCCGTTAACCTCGACTGTCCGCTACGCCTTACGATGAGTCTGATAGGTTCAAAATGGAAGTCGTGCATCTTGGACGAATTGCGCGACAAGACGCTCAGGCCGAGCGAGCTTCATAAGATATTTCCCGAAGCCACGCCGCGCGTGCTCGACTTGCAGCTTAAAGAGCTTGTTGAAGACGGACTGGTGTCAAAGACCATATACCCCGAACTGCCTCCGCGTTCTGAATATGCCATAACACCTGTCTCTTATACACATCTCCGAGCCCACGAGACCGTACTAGATCTC